>JAEEGI010024454.1_pt1 | contig 11770 bp, 10 predicted proteins | sample 8958751 | NCBI WGS metagenome assembly JAEEGI01 (sample SAMN16246545, study PRJNA631951) | gut metagenome | biome: gut microbiome; feature: rumen; material: KS-attached | host: Bos | place: Iran: Karaj | collected 2018-10 | reverse complement strand
ATGGGGTATACGCCTGCGACATCACTCTTCTTTGTTTCGTCGGTAAACTCTTCGGTGCCCTTGTTGGCATCCGTGGCAGTTGAGGACTCTGCAGCCTTGGAAGACTCTGCAGCCTTAGAAGACTCTGCGGGTTTGCTGGAATTGTTTCCGCCGCCCGTGCAGCCTGTCAGAAGTCCCGCTACCATCGATACCAGCAGAAGCGCTGTTACCAACTTGCGTAAAACTTTCATGAATTTTTTCCTCCTTAGGAAATGTATTTATTTCTAATGCCCTGCCAGGGCATTTAGAACCGTTAGTGTGCCGGATCAGAACAGATCCGTGAAGCCCATCTTCTTGATATTCTCAGCGGAGATCCGGAGAGAATCGTAAGGATCGCGGCCGTATGTGTTATCCTGCTCGATGAAGAAGAACTCTGCGCCGGTCTCCTTTGCCGTGTTGATGATCGCCGGGAAGTCCAGGGATCCCTCCCCGATCTCAGCGAACTGAACGATATCGGCCATCGCGGCAAATCCCTTGCTGGGATCGATCTGTCCGATGCGGTAATCCTTCAGATGGATCAGCTTGGCACGGCTGCCGAACTCCTTGATGACCTTGACCGGATCATGTCCTCCGCGCCAGCACCAATGCACATCGATCTCAAAACCGAGCTTCGTGGAATTGTCGCGGATAATCTCAAGCGCCGTCTTGCCGTCGTATTTGGCAAACTCCAGATGATGGTTGTGATAATACAGGGAAATGCCGTCAGCCTCCAGCTTCTCGGCCATCGCGTCCGCCTTCTTCGCAAACTCGATCAGCAGCTCCTTGCTGGCCGCGTACTGCATCGGCAGCATACCGATTCTCAGATAACGGCATCCGAGGGTCTTGCAGTCGGAAACGATCTTGTCGTAGTCATCCTGCAGATTCTCCATCTTGCGGATCGGCGGGAGCTTGCCGTCTTTGCCCGGCGGCAGCATTCCGCCCGGACGCATCGGAGCGCCTCCCGGCAGCTTCCTGGGTTCCAGTGAAGCGGTCATGGAATCTACGGTGAATCCGAAATCATCCATAGCACGCTTGAACTCTGCAACATTCTCAGGGGTCATCGGGATCTGGGAGATCTCTGCGCTCTTGAATCCGATCTCGGCATACTGTCTCATCGCCTCGTAAACGCCGAGCTCCTGAACCTTATCCTTGATTACCATCAAAATGACACCAAGTTTAGCCATAAATTGAACTCCTTTCAGTAAAATGCACCTGATCCGGCGTCATCCGGATCCGGATCTGGCTCCTTCTTTTCAGTGCTGCAAATAGTTTGCACAACTTTAACGATAATAATAGCATCATTATTGTAATCTTTTACCAAGCGATTGTCAAGCGTTTTTTCAAATATTTGGATCAATTGTAAATAATATTGATGTTTGGCGGAGAACCTGCATATCTTGCGGTGTTTCGGAACATTCTGTACAATCGGTACACTTTGTTCCGACAGAAAGCGCGAAAAATTTTTCCGCATTTTTCACGGAGACTTCCCGGCTGCGGGCTGTTGTATTATTTCCCGGCCGCCGTGTCCTCGAGCATCACCGGCGCAGCCATCTCGTTGTTCAGCGCATGCATCGTGTTCAGCATATCACTGACAATGCTGATCTGGCTGTCCGGCATCATCGTTACCGTCTGCAGGACCATCTGCCGCAGGCTGCTCGGCCCGGCTCCGGCCTGAAGGCCAAAAGCCTCGTCCATGCTCAGTCCGAGAACCCTGCTGATCGCGGTCATCGCCGTAAGACTCGGCATTTCATAACCGTTCTCGATCCGCGAAATGTACGTGTTGGAGTAGCCGGTCTGCCGGCCGAGCTCCTTCTGGCTGATGTTCCGCTCGTTCCGTTTCTGCCGGACGATATAGCCGATCCGGCAGGCTTCGGAAGTTTTGTTTCTGCGTTTCCCCATCTCTGCTTCCTTTCCTGTATTGCGGAAGAGCGGCGGGCTCCGGAGCCGCCGGCTTCTTCCTGCTTACATTATAATATAAAAATCATAAAACAGGTGTATACAAATACGAAACATTCAGAGCAGATTCGCCAAAAGGTAAAATCTGTCCCTTTCTGCGCGTATTTCTGCGATTTTCTCTTGACTTTTCCCGGACTTTCCTGTACAATATCAAAGCATAAGTATGAATCTTTTCATCATATTTAGAAAGATTTGGAAGGAGGAACCCCATGAACAGTATTGACACCAATACAGATCTGCATCTGAATCCAAAGACAAATCTGCTGGAACAGGCTGAATTCAATTATATCCTGCAGGATGTCGAGACGCCGAATCTGTACCGTCAGAACTTTAAATATAACGAAATCCCCAAAATCGTCTTTAACCGGCGTCTTGTTCCTATGGAGATGCCTAAGGAAATCTGGATCACGGATACGACGTTCCGCGACGGACAGCAGTCCCGAGAGCCTTATACCACCGAGCAGATCGTGCATCTGTATAAACTGCTGCACAAGCTCGGCGGCCCCAATGGACTGATCCGTCAGAGCGAGTTTTTCGTCTATTCCAAGAAAGACCGCGACGCGGCATATAAATGCATGGAACTCGGGTTTGATTTCCCCGAGGTCACGACCTGGATCCGCGCTTCCCGCAAGGATTTCGAGCTTGTCAAATCCATGGGCGTCAAGGAGACGGGCGTACTCGTCAGCTGCTCGGACTACCATATCTTCAATAAACTGCACATGACCAGAAGCCAGGCGATCGATCACTACCTGAGCGTTGTGAAAGAATGCCTGGACGTCGGGATCCGTCCCCGCTGCCATTTTGAGGACATCACCCGCGCAGACTTCTATGGTTTCGTCGTCCCGTTTGTGCTTGAGCTCACCAAACTCCGCCGAGAATCCGGTGTTCCGATCAAAATCCGTGCCTGCGACACAATGGGCTACGGCGTTTCGATCCCCGGTGTCGCCCTGCCCCGTTCCGTACCGGGCATCATCTACGGTCTGCGCTACCACGCCCGCGTACCTTCCGAGCTGATCGAGTGGCATGGCCACAATGATTTCTACATGGGCGTCACAAACGCGGTTACGGCTTGGCTTTACGGCGCTTCCGGCGTCAACTGCAGCCTGCTCGGTATCGGCGAGCGGACCGGCAATACGCCGCTTGAAGCCATGGTCATTGAATACGCGCAGCTGCGCGGGACGCTTGACGGCATGGATACGACCGTAATCACCGAGATCGCGGACTACTACCGCAATGAGCTCGGCGAAGAAATCGCGCCGCGAACACCTTTTGTCGGGGATTATTTCAACGTCACAAGAGCCGGAGTCCACGCGGACGGCCTGCTCAAGGACGAAGAGATCTACAACGTTTTCAACACGGAGCTGCTGCTCAACCGCCCGCCCAAGGTCCTGATCACCAACACTTCCGGTGCCGCGGGCATCGCGCAGTGGATCGACAGCAGATACCATCTGAGCGGCGAAGATCGTATCTCCAAGAACCATCCGCTGGTTGTCCGCATGAAGGAATGGATCGACGCGGAGTATGAGTCCGGCCGTGTGACGGTGATCTCGGACGGCGAGCTTGAGGATATGGCGGTGGAATGGGGCGCCGAGTACGGTCTCGGCTTCTCCAAGAGCGAGTAAGGCACGAGGGTGCTTGTCATCCTGCCCGGAGGGTAATTTTGAGCAAAAAAACAACACCGTGACAACAGGAAACCCGATGTCACGGTGTTTTTATGGTATGGTCTGCGGATTTCGCAATCATTTAGGCTGTACTTTTGCAGGCCGTACTATTCCATGGCCTGCAGAGATCCGTCCCTCATGTCCGGCCTGAGGCTTCCAAGCAGAAAATCAGGCTAATGATATTGCTTTTTCTGCTTTTCATGCCTGAATAGGCAGAAAAAGCAAGAAGTTCAGCTGGTTTTTCTGCTTCATAGACTGATTTCAGAGGATTGAAGAGGATATCAGCAGAATTATCTTTAAAAACAATGCGTGTTTCTGCCGAAATGAGCATAAGAAGCAGATAACTCTGCCGAAAACGCCGCTTTTTCTGCTTCGGCCCAAAAGGGACAGTTCTGCGGGCCTTGCATGGTTATGTGGAGCAGCACCGCGGCACGCACTATTACCGGTTGTCCGTCTTCTCGGGCATCATATCGTGATAGCGCATGCGGTCCCAGGCCACCTGCTCCCACTTTGTGTCCGGCTTGCCGTAATTGCAGTAGGGATCGATGGAAATGCCGCCGCGAGGCAGGAACCGTCCCCAGACCTCGATATATTTTGGATCCAGCAGCGCGATCAGGTCCTTCATGACCCGGTTGACAACGTCCTCGTGGAAATCCCCCTGGTTCCGGAAAGAAAACATATACAGCTTCAGGGATTTGCTCTCCACAAGCCGCTCGTCGGGGACATAGGAGATCGTGATATTGCCGAAATCAGGCTGTCCGGTGATCGGGCAGACACTCGTGAATTCCGGGCAGTTGAACTTGACAAAATAATCATACTGCGGATGCCGGTTGCTGAAGGATTCCAGCACAGACGGGTCGTATGTCGTCTTGTATTCCGTATGCCTGCTGCCAAGCAAGGTCAGGTTTTCTTTTTCTCTCATGATTGTTCTTTCCTTTCATTCAGCGGTACGATTTTGCAGGACAGATACATAAACGGCGTATCGAGCAAGGCTACTGCCGCTTTGAACAGATAGGTCGTGATCAAGATGCTCCAGAAAACATTCTGCGGATATACGCCCCAGAAAGCCAGCGTGGTGAAGATGACCGTATCGATCAGCTGACTCGTCAGGGTGCTTCCGTTATTCCTCAGCCAGAGCATGGCCCGGGTGCCGCCCGTTTTGCTCCAGATGAAGTGGTACAGGAAAACGTCCAGATTCTGGCTGATGATGAAGCCGGCAAGACTCGCGCCGGTAATCCTCGGAACCAGGCCGAAAACGACCTTGAGGCTCTCGTTGATGTAGTCATTCCCGTTCGGCGCAAACCAGAGAATGAGCTGGGAACCCAGCATCCAGAGGATCATGATGGAGAAACTGTAGGCAACCGCCCGGGCTGCGTCTTTCCTGCCGTATTTCTCCGAAAGGATATCCGTCACGAGGAAAGTCGACGCGTACAGCACGTTGCCGGCCGTCGTGGCGACGCCGAACATATCCACGTTCTTGCAGACCGCGATATTGCCGAGCAGCGTTCCGAAGATCGCAAAGGCATAGAGCCCGTTCTTCCCGAAAAGCTGATACAGGCCCAGTACGCTTCCCAGATAAATCAGGACCGTTATGATAAAAATCAGTTCATTCGGCATAGGCAATCGGATCCTCCATTCCGTTCTCCTGAAAAGCCCGGATCCTGTCCCGGCAGGTAGCGCAGACTCCGCATGCCTTCTCCCCGCCTTCATAGCAGCTCCAGGTGAGCTCAAAAGGAACTCCGATCTCAAGCCCCGCGGCAACGACGTCCGCTTTCGTCTTATCGATAAACGGCGCGGTGACACGGAGCGCCTTGCCGCTCCCGATATAAACGGCGTCCGAGATCGCCTGATTGAAAGCCGGGCTCGTATCGGGATAAGCGTTCCCCGCCGCGTCATCGGCATGCGCGCCGTAATAGATCACTTCACAGCCATAGCTCAGCGCAATCGCTGCTGCCGAGGACAGAAACAAACCGTTTCGGAACGGCACATACGTGCTGACCGGAGCGCCGTCCGTCCGGGCAAGCTGCTCCGCATAATCCTCGTGAGGAATGTCCCCGCCGGAACTCTCGAGGAGCGTACAGCTACTGTTCTTAAACAGTTCTCCGAGATCGAGCGTAATCCTCTGTACACCGTAATAGGCCGCGATTTTCTCGGAGGCTTCAATCTCTTTCCGGTGCTTCTGTCCGTAACTGACAGACAGCGCAAGAACCTCTCCGGCTCCGAACTCTCTGACGGCAAGCCCGAGACAGACAGAGCTGTCAAGCCCCCCACTGAATAATACAAGCGCTTTCATGCCGATTCTCCTGATTCTCATAAAAAAGGCCCCGCAAACCGCGGAGCCTATAGTCATTCCTGTATAACTGCATACATTAAAACTGACTGTAGTCCCGGTTTTGTTTATCGACAGGAAGGTACAAATGAACTGTCGGCCGTCCTTCCGGACAGGCTTGTGTATTATAACAGATACCCGGCGGGAATTCAACAGAAAATCCCGCAAAAACGGAAAACGCAGACACTTTATCCCGCCGTGTCCGGCCGGACTTCCATGCTGAAGTTATAGAAAACGCCTTTGCCCTGTTCCGCGAACATGGCCATCATCGTTCCGGTGAAGGTCATCGTCTTGGTGCCCTCGGTACTGAGGCCCGCATTGCTGCCCGATCCGAGCACGACAGGCGCGAGCCCTTCCTCCTGCACAGAGAAAACATACCCTTCTCTGTCGCTGTCGATCATGAGCCTGACGCGGCCGGAAACCGGCGCAGGTACACGGGCTATCTCCACGGTCATATCATGAACGGCCTTGGTGAAGCCGATATACTTCCTGCCGAGCTCGTTCGCGATATAGATGTCGTAATGGTAATCGTTGTTATAGAACGCGGAGATTCCGGTACGGACCGCATTGGATGCCAGATCCAGGACCGCCTCGGTATGCGTGCAGAATTCCGGCTGCTGGACGGAGAGCATCGTCGGCGCGCAGGCCGGCTGCGAGAGCAGAGTATCCGTCCCTGTAAGCGTCAGCGTTCCTGCCGCGGCATCGCGCACGTAGCAGGCCGGATCCGGGTTGCGCGTGTATTCGAAGCAGACCGGGATACCGTCTTTGCTGAAATCACAGTGCACATCGTGGCAGACCGGCTCTGCCGGGGCCGGAAGCGGTGCGTCCATCTCAAGGGCCGCAACGCCTTTCTCCCCGACGATAGGCCATCCGTCCTCGGTCCACGTCACAGGCGCGAGGAAAGTTTCCCGTCCCAGATTGTGCAGCAGCGCATGGCTGTAGTTACGGATGCCCAGAAAAACCGCCCACCAGCTGCCGTTCTGGTCTTCGACCAGATCCGCGTGGCCCGTCGCCTGGATCGGATAATTTTTCAGCGCGGCATGGGACAGGATCGGTCCGTACGGGCAGGGCTCATACGTTCCGAAAACGCTGTCGGAGCGCAGGATTACTTCGTGGTGCTGGTATTCCGTCCCGCCTTCCGCGCACATCAGATAATAGAGGCCGCTTACCTTGTAGATATGCGGTCCTTCCGTGCAGGGTCCGCCGCATCCCGTCGAGATCATATGCTTCTCTGACAGACGTTCCCCGGTCAGCGGATTGATCGCAAAGGCCCAGATGCCCCGCAGTCCGTCATTCGTACCGGTGGAACAGTAATAGCATGTCCCGTCGTCATCCCAGAAGAGCGACGGATCGATCCCGTTCTGGTCGATCCACATAGGCTCCGACCAGGGACCCGCAGGCGACGTGCTGTGGACGACGAAATTGCCTTTCCACGTCACATTCGTCGTGATCATGTAGAACATGCCCTCGTGATAGCGGATCGTCGGCGCATAGATACCTCCCGAATTGCGGCAGCCCTCAAGCTCCAGCTGAGAACGGCGGTCCAGAACGTATCCGATCTGCTCCCAGTTCGCCAGATTGCGGCTGTGGAAAACAGGCACGCCCGGGAAAAACTCGAACGTCGAATTGACCAGATAGAAATCCTCTCCGACGCGGCAGATACTGGGGTCCGGATGATATCCGGGAATGATGGGATTGCGGTATTTCATAGGATTTACTCTCCTTTGGATCCGGCATCCGTCTCCGGCTTCCGGTCGTTTTTCATGTCCGCGGTGCGATAGATCAGATAACCGTTCTGCTGGCGCTCCCGTACTTCGCGGCGGTAGACTTGCGGCGACGTCCCGGTCACACGCTTGAAGATCCGGCCGAAATGCGTCAGTGTGCCGTAGCCGGCCTCTTTGGAAATCTCGGAAACCGGAAGCGTGGTCTCGACCAGCAGCTTCTGCGCTTCCTTTATCCGCACGTTGTTCACGTATTCCACAAAGGTAAAACCGGTCAGCTCGCGGAACGCGTGGCTCAGATAATACTTGCTCAGGAAGAACTGCTCTGCGACTTTCTCCAGGGACAGATCTTCTTTATAGTGGTTGTTGATGTAATTCAGAATCAGGAACAGTCTGCGGTTGTTCTTGCGGAGCGAGTTATCCGTCTCCTTGCGCCGCTTGCAGTAATTGCGGTCGGCAAAGACCAGAAGCTGCAGCACCAGGACACGGATCATGATCTCGTGTCCGGACCGCCTGCGCTGGATCTCGTTCTGGATGCGCTCCATCAGGTTGTCGACATATTCCTTGTCCGCGCCGGAGAAGGACAGTATAAAACTGCCGTTCCGGAACAGATGTGTGAGCAGTTCGCCGAAATGTCCCTGGGCATCCAGGACCATGTCCGGATAGATGTTGAACAGCGCCCTGTCGTGATACTGCTCCATGGTCTCGAGCGTACGGTGTACTTCGTGCCGGTCGATCATGACCAGATCCCCGGCTTTCACATAATATGTATTGTCTTTGATAAAGTAGAAACGGCTGCCTTCCCGCAGATAATAAATCTCATAATAATCGTGGAAATGCTGCTTGGACATCGTGTACGATTTCTCGCGCCGTGCGAAGATCGCGTCGAGGCCCACCAGATGCAGCGCCGCGTAATTATGCGGGTCTTTCTGGCCGATTGAGTTTTTACACGGATCCATATTTCCTCCAAAAAAACCGGCAATCTCTAAGGATTGCCGGAAAGGTTTAATAAGAAACGGGGATTCTTATTAAAACGAGGTGAGCAACTCCGCCTGTCCGGCGGAACTGCCCCAAGTATAGCACCCCTCTGTCCGGCTGTCAAGCCTCAGAATCTCTTAAGAAACGCGCAGTAAGCGCGGTATGTCTCATAAACGTCCGCCTTGGATACGACCTCGGCCGGCGCGTGCATGCTGTGGACCGGTACGCCCACGTCGATAACGTCCATGGAATAATTCGCAAGGATATACGCGATCGTGCCGCCGCCGCCCTGATCGACCCGTCCGAGCTCGCCCATCTGGAACGCGATTTTTTCTTCTTCGAAAAGCCTGCGCAGGCTGGCGATGTACTCTGCCGTCGCGTCGTTGGACCCGGATTTGCCGCGGGATCCTGTATATTTATTGAGGACCGGTCCGTATCCGAAGAACGGCGTATTGTTCTTCTCCGTGACTTCCGGATAGTTCGGGTCAAAGCCTACGGAAACGTCAGAGGAAAGCATGCGGGACGCGGCGAGCGCGTGGCGCAGCTTCAGCTCACAGTATCCGCCCGTAAGATTCATCACATCTGCGATAAAGTTGTTGAAATACTGGGAATGCATGCCGGTCGCGCCGACGCTTCCGATCTCTTCCTTATCGGTAACGACTGTGACAGATGTCGTCTCCGGATCCACGACGGCAAGCTGCGCCGCCATCGACGGATACGCGCAGACACGGTCATCATGGCCGTATCCGATGAGCATGCTGCGGTCAAGACCGTAATCGCGCGCCTCTCCGGCGGGAACGATCTCGAGCTCCGCGGACTGGAAATCATCTTCGGTAATGCCGTATTTCTCAGCAAGCAGGTTCAGGATCTGCTTTTTGACGGGTTCTTTCTCCTCTCCTTCAGCCGGGATGCTGCCGACCGCAAGATTCAGTCCTTCACCGGTAATGACCTCGGCGGCGGATTTCTGCATCTGGTCCTTGGCCAGATGGATCAGCAGATCGCTGATGCCGATAACGGGATCCGACGGATCCTCGCCGACCGTAATATTGACCACGGAACCGTCCTTCTTGGCGACGACGCCGTGAATGGCCATCGGACGCGCGACCCACTGGTATTTTTTGATGCCGCCGTAATAATGCGTCTTGAACATCGCGAAACCGCTGTCCTCATAGAGCGGATTGATCTTGAGGTCGAGCCTCGGGGAATCGATATGCGCGCCGAGAATATTCATGCCCTGCTCGATCGGCTTGCGTCCTACGTTTAAGAGCACCAGCATCTTGCCGCGGTTGTTGCCGTAGACCTTGTCGCCTGCCTTGAGCTTCCCGCCGGCGGCGATCACATCGGCCAGATTGCGGTAGCCCGCGGCCTCCGCAATCCCGACCATCGCGGTGACGCACTCACGCTCGGTCTTGCAGCGGGAAAGAAACTGCCTGTATTCTTCATTGAAGCGGAAAAGCTCCTGCTTCTGTTCGTCTGTGTACGTTGACCATAATGTTTTCTCTCGCATTTTGTGACCTCCTGTTTCTTGATACTGCACGTCCCCAAGTATACCGCAGCGTGGAAGATTATGCAAGTCATTTCTTACTCTTGCACATGGGGCGTGTTGCATGTATAATCAAGTCAGTCCGGTATCTAAGGACTTCCATTACGGGAAAGGAAAGGTACATATATGTCTATCCGGGAAATAGATGTCTCCGCGGTCCGGGAAGCGGTCGCGCGCTTGTGCGTCAAGGCCAATACCGAGCTTGATCCGGCCGTGTATGAAGCGATCCGCAAAGCCTCTGCAGACGAAGCGTCGCCGGTCGGAAGGAGCGTCCTCTGCCAGCATACGGAAAACGCCGATATTGCCCGGTCCACCGGGACTCCGATCTGCCAGGATACGGGACTTGCCGTTGTTTTCGTGACAGTCGGGCAGGACGTGCATTTTACCGGCGGATCCCTTGAAGAGGCGATCCACGCGGGCGTTGCCGAGGGCTATACCGCAGGATATCTGCGCAAATCCGTCGTCGCCGATCCGCTGCGCCGGACCAATACCGGCGACAATACGCCGGCGATCATCCACTATCGCGTCGTTCCCGGGGACAGTTTTGAAATTACTGTCGCGCCGAAAGGGATCGGTAGCGAGAATATGAGCCGGCTTTTCATGCTGAAGCCGTCCCAGGGCGCCGACGGTATCCGGGAAGCGGTTCTTACGGCCGTGCGGGAGGCCGGTGCGAGCGCCTGTCCTCCGCTCGTGATCGGGGTCGGCGTCGGCGGCAGCTTCGAGAAATGCGCGGAGCTCGCCAAAGAAGCGCTGCTGCGGCCTATCGGACAGAATTCGGCAGACCCGTTCTGGGCGGATTTTGAGCGCGATCTGCTGGAACGCGTAAACCGGCTCGGGATCGGGCCGCAGGGGCTCGGCGGTACGACGACGGCGCTCTGGCTTGCGGTTGAACCGTACGCGACGCATATCGGCGGACTGCCTGTCGCGGTCTGTCTGAACTGTCACGTCGCACGCCACGAGAGCGCGGTCCTGTAAAGGGTGCCGCAGGGAGGTAACAGAATGAATGATGTGAAATATACGGCAGGGACAGATAACAGCCGTGCTGCGGCGCCGGAGGCACGCAGACTGAGCGCACCGTTCTCACGGGAAGTGATCCGGTCACTGCATGCAGGAGATACAGTCCTGATCTCCGGAACCGTCTATACGGCCAGGGATGCCGCGCACAAAAGGCTCTGCGAGGCGCTTGCCGCGGGACAACCCCTGCCCTTTGACATCCGGGATGCCGTCATCTACTATGTCGGGCCGACGCCCCCGCGTCCCGGGCAGGTGCTCGGAGCGGCCGGACCGACCACAAGCGGCCGCATGGACGCCTACGCGCCGACACTGATGGACGCAGGCCTTGCCGCGATGATCGGCAAAGGCGACCGGTCGGACGCGGTCATCGCTTCCATGCAGAAAAACACCGCGGTCTATTTTGCCGCAACGGGCGGGGCCGGAGCGCTCCTGTCCAAATGCATCGTTGCAAGCGAAACCGTCTGCTATGAGGATCTGGGGACGGAAGCCGTACGCCGGCTGACCGTGCAGGATTTCCCCGCGACAGTCGTGATTGACTGCGAAGGGACAG
>JAEEGI010024452.1_pt1 | contig 11770 bp, 8 predicted proteins | sample 8958751 | NCBI WGS metagenome assembly JAEEGI01 (sample SAMN16246545, study PRJNA631951) | gut metagenome | biome: gut microbiome; feature: rumen; material: KS-attached | host: Bos | place: Iran: Karaj | collected 2018-10 | reverse complement strand
TCAATTAATTAAAAGAGAACAAGATTGTAATTTAAGAGAAAAAAATTTAAGAATTGCAGAAGAACAATTTAGAAATAAATATAATGATATAAGAAATCAAGAAATAAATTTCAATGATCAAATTATAAAAGAAAATATGCTACAACAAGGAAATTTTCAAGGAAAAAAAAATATAAATACTCTAAATACTGCTTCAATAAATAATCCAAATAATATTCAATCAAATAGAAATAATGAAATAAATAATCAAAAATATCTAAATTCAAATAATAATTTTAAACAAAATTATCCTAATAGTACCTTAGAACAAAGTAATAATAATTTTTATAATTCTCAATCATCATTAAATCAATTTGGAAATTCAGAATATTCTTTAAATGATAATTATAATAGATTTTTAAACAATGAAAATATGATAAATAATATTGATAATAATATTGGTAATGAACAAAAATTAGCTTTTATTGATCAATTAGATCAACAAATTATTAAAAAACAAAATGAACTTAAACAATTAAATTTTGAATGTGAACAAGTTAAAGGACAAATTAATGGAAAAATGAAAGAATTAAATGATAAATTAATCAAAGTCAATCAAAGAGAATGTGAAATTAATCTATTGAAGAAAGATTTAGATTCTAAATTAAATGATGTTGAAAATAAATTGAAAGAAACACATAAATTAACTTATGAATTAAGAGAAAATCAAGATAATTTATTTAAAAATTTTAAATAAAATTAATAATTAATACCCAAAAAAATCATTTTTTTTCCCTAAAAAAACCAAAAAAAAATATATATAAAAATTAATAAATAATAATTAATAAAAGCAAAAACAATTATAAAAAATTACAAAAAAAAACATAAAATAAAAAAATATATAATAAAACCCAAAAATCAAAATAAATAAATAATAAAAAAATAACTTAAAACAAATAAAAAAAATGACAAACATCTACAATAAAATACCTCAAGGTAGTCCAAATGGAACATTAATAGACAACTGGTTTGAAGAAGAATGTCTACGTCGTTCTACAGGTACCACTCGTACAACAAGAGGAACTCATTTCGGAAAGATAACTTTCGATCCAGAGAATGCTCGTTCAAGTCAAGAACCTCGAGACAACACTTTCGATAGAGTAATAGGTAAATACTCAGTATCAAAAGATTATGAAACATCAAATTTCGAAACATCAAATTCTTTATATGGAAAAATAAAACCAGAGAAGATAAAAAAAGAATTAACAGAAAGTGAAAAGCAACAAAAAGATTTTCAAATATTAGCAAATTACTTAAATAAAAGTGTTGATTTCCAAAATAAAATAAAGCCAAAAGATTATGAATACTTTGCTTCAAATTTATCTCCAAAGCCAGAATATAATTATGTTGGAGTAAGGCATTTATATACTCAAGATTATTTGAAAGTTCCTTGGGAAAAAGCAGTAAAATTAATACCAATAGAAAAATTAAAAAAAATGGGAGCAGCTGCAGAAGAAAATGTTAAATTAGAGGATAATTTAAATGAAAATGGTGAAAAAAAAAGTAAGAATGAAATAAGTCAAAATGGTGAAACTCCAGAAAAATTCTGGTTAAATAATATAAATTCTGGTAATGTTTATCGTAGTTTTATTAAAGGGAATAATCCTTGGTTTAAATCAAGTGCTTTTACTCAGAAATTACCTTATACAAAAGGTGCTTTTCAATATTATCAAAATGCTATTGATAATCCTTATGGTAAAGGTTATCAATATAATTTTAAGAAAGAAACTGTTGAAAAAAAAGAAAATAAAGAAGAAAAAGTATTAGAAGATTTTAATCCCAAAGATCAATATTTTTCAATGAATTATGGAAATAAAGAATACGAAGATGATATTTCTTTATATGGTCAAATTATGAAAAATGGTTGGTTAGGTTTAAGAATGATTAAAAGAAATTTTAATATGTTATCTAAATCATTTATGGTTGAAAAAGAAGAATTTAAAAGTTTATGTAGTAAATCAGGTTGTCCTTTAAATAATAAGCAAATTGATGAAATATTTAATAAATATGATAGAGTTAGAGGAAATGTTATTAATTATTTAGAAGTTTTAAATGATTTTAGGAAAATGAGTGATAGTAGAAGAAAAGAAATAGAAAATTTCAATAATCAAATTAAAGCTCCTGGTTGTTCTTTTGTTTCTTTTAATGTTATTGAAAGTTTAACTGATATGAATTTTCATCCTGATGTTACTCATTTTATTAGAAGTGTTCCTCAATGCCAAAAAGATTATTGTATTGCTTGGGATGATTTAAAAATTAAAGATATTATTACTGATTTTGCTTTTCAAGAATTCTTCTTTGATGTTTCTAGTTGTGTTGAAAATGATAATGATTTTACACAAATTTTGAAAAGTCTTGGATATAAGTAAACAATATTTATTTTTTTTAAAATATTTTTTTTCTTTTGAAATTCGGTTTTTGAGTTGATTAAATTTAAAAAGAGAATTTTATTAAAAGGAAAAATTGTTTTTTTTAATTTTTTTTTATTAAGGTGTACAACAGCTTTTTCTATTTTTTGGTTTTTTCTGAAGGAGAACTTGATGATTTTTTGTATTTATGATTTCATCATAAAAGTTTTTATAAACTTCTTGTGAAATAAAATTCATCATTTCTTCAATTCCTTGATTATTTTTAGAACTAGTTTCAAAATAATAACCTTTTATTTTTTTATTTAATTCCTCATAATTTTCTTTAAAAAAATATCTTTTTTGTATATTTTCTAAATCTATTTTAGAACCACAATAAATCACAACACATTTTAATCTAATATTATCTTGTAAAAGCTTAATCCATTTATTTAATAAATTAAAATCATTTTCAGAATATAAATCAATAACAAAAATAACACAATGTGCATTTTTAATAAATTTAGGAGATAAACTTAAAAATCTTTCTTGTCCAGCAGTATCAAAAAAATCTAATTTAATTGGTATTTCTTTTTCAATATTATTTTCTATTGTTTTAATAGTTATTATCTTTGTGAATTTTTCTGTTCCTATTGTACTTAATGTATCTTGAATAAATTCATTTTCAATATATCTTTTTAATATACATGTTTTTCCGGCTTGTGTATTTCCTATTAATGATATTATGAATGAAGCTTTTATTTCATCTTCTATTTCCATTAAAATATTTTTTTAACTTCATAAGAAATAAATATAAAAAGGTTTTTTAATCTAATTATTATATTTTTATATACAAAAAAAAATTTAATTTACTTTTTTCTAGTCAAAATTTATTTTTAATTATTTCCATATAAATAATTTGTTTTTGCTGTAATAACATCATCCATTTGATTAACAGGCATAATATATCCTCTTTGAAAAGGAATATATTTAGGGACATCAATAAAAGATTTAACCCTAGGAATAGTTTTTTCATTTTTATTTACATTAAATAAATTATTTTGAAAAGCAATAAAATCACTATGAACTTTATTATAAATTGAATTAGCTTTTATAATATCTAAATCATACATTTTATCATTATTATTAATATTATTATTATTAGTAAATTGGTCATAAGTACTGTTATCACAATTTGAATATTTATTTTGATTTGAATATAATAATTTTATACTATCATTTCTTGATTTATTTGGAAAATTATAGGTAATTTGTTTTTTAAAGTTAATTATATTATTTGATTTATTTTTAAAATGATTTAAATCTTTTGAAATTATTCTTATTGAAGAAACTGAATTTGATAATTTAACTAAATTACTAAATCTTTTTTTTTTATTCTTATAATTTTTTTCTACTTTATTAATTTCATTTATTTTTTCAGTTAAAATGTTTTTTATATTGTCTATTTTTTTTTTTCTTTTTTCATTATAATCTTTATTATAATTAAAATTACCATTTTTATCTATTGTTTTATTGTCTTTTTGAGTGATAGATAATAGTTTTTTATTATTTTCATTTCTTATTTTTCTAATGAAATCACTAATTTTTTCAACTTCATGAATTGATTTTATTTTATTTTCATTTTTTTTAATCATTAAATTAGGATACTTAATTTCAATATTATTATCTAAAGTTTTTTTGTCTGAAGAAGAAAAAAGAGAAGATTTTGATGATTTTTGATTTACCATATCACTTTGAGTTTCAATATATCTATTTTTTATATCTTCATTATTTTTTCTTCCAATTTCAAAATCTATTTTTTCAATAATAAATTGTTGTTCAATTATTTTTTTTTTATTATTTATTACTTTATTTACATTACGATTATTACTTAATTTCTTTAAATTTTCATTTAAATTATTACCACTTTTTTTCTTTTTATTTGAAGAAAGAATATCTGATTCATATTCTTCATCTTCTTCTTTAATAGTGTCAACTTTTTTTTCATTTTTATCATTTATTTCTTCAAAAAGAATTATTCTTTCTTCTAAATCATCATCAAATTTTTTATTTTCATTAGTTGAATTATTAATACTTTCATTTGATTCTGTTTTTATAATATTATCTTTATTTAAGTTATCATTATTTAAATTTAAATTTTCACTTTCTAATATTTTAATTTCTTCATCATTATTTCCTTCATTTTGATTAATTATATTTCCTTTTTCATCTGTAAATATAATATTTCCATAATTTGAAGAACTTTTTCTTTTTTTATTTTCTTTTAACATCAAAGAATCTCTTTTTATTTTTTTAATTATATTTACTTCTTTTATATTTTCTTCTTTTTCACTATTATTATCATTAAAAATAATATCATTATTATATTCATTATTATCTAATGTTTTATTATTTAAATCTTTTACTAATTCCATTCCTGTAAAACCCATTTTTTTATATATTTTTGTCATTAATTCTTCTATTTCATTATTTTCTTTTCCATTTATTATTTTTTCTTGTTTTAAAGTTTTACTTTTTTTTATTGCATGATGATGATGTTCAATTACATTTTCACCAAAATTAACTGTTTTACTTTTTTTAGATTTTCTTTTTAATTGATCTGAGTATGGAATTTTTAAAATTCCTTTTTTTTGAATTGGAGTATTTTCAAAATTCACGTCATCTAAATTTAATTTATCTTTTTGTATATTTTTTTCACTTTCTTTTCCTAAAGGATACTTGCCCGGCCTTGGCGACTGTTGAATTAAAGAAATATTTTTCACATGCAATTTATCATCTTTATTATTATTATTTTTATTTGTTTCAATATTATTATTATTTATATATTGATTAATATTATCTAAAGAAACTTCCTTATCTTTAATATTATTAATTTCTTCTTCATCATCATCAATATTAATAATCTTTTCATTTTTATTAAATTTATTTTTATTTTTATTATTTGGATTTATAGTTTTTCTTTTAGGAGTTTTTCTGTTAAGAGAAGAATTAAGAATTTTTTTATTCCCTTTTTTTAAAGATAAATTTTCTTTTAGAGAAATTAAAAAAGATGAACTCCCTCTTTTTTTTTTAGAATCATTATTATTATTTCCAGAAGAACTATTTCTTAAACTTCTAAATATTTCTCTATCATCACTATCATTAAGGGATTTTGTTAATAAAGATAGATTTTTTTTTCGAACTGAAATTGAAGAACTTATTCCCATTTTATCTAAATATATTTCTTTATATGTTTCTTTATTTCTTATTTTTTTTGTCTGATTTTGTGATTCTATTGATGAATCATTTATTGAAAATGAATCCATTTTAGATAAAGTTTTATAACTTCTTCCACTTTTTTGACTTGAAATTCTTTTTATCATTTTTTCTTATTTTTTTTTTAATTTTATTTTTTTTGATAATTACTTTTTAAATTATTATTATTTTATTTTCGATGGACGAAGAATCATATCCAGTAAATAATAATAAAAAAGAAAAATATGAAAACAATGGAAAAAAAATATTATTTAAACAAAAAATAAAACAATTTTTACTTCATAATATATTCATCATATTATTTTCAGTAATGTTTTGTATAGATTATTCTTTAGAATTATTTGTATTTTCCAAGATATTTCAACTATCAATAGAAAAAAGAGCATATAAATTTTTTTCAACACTGTTTTTCATAATAGTAGTAATAATATATATAACTTTATTAATAAAATCTCCAGCACAAACAAATATAGAATTAGTAATGGAAAAAGAAAAATATAGAATAATACCAGATTATTTATTAGATTCATATCCAAAATTTTGTGAATATTGTGATAATAAAAGAAAATTTGAAAGAAGTAGTCATTGTAGAATTTGTAATTGTTGTATTTTAAGAAGAGATCATCATTGTAATTTTATAAATAAATGTGTAGGATATAATAATAATAAACTATTTTTTATTTATTTAATTTACCAAATGATATTTGCATTTATTTTTTTTAGAGGTTTTATTACATATTATAATTCAGATCCTACAAATGAAAAATTTGAAACTTTAATTTGTTTTTTTTCTTTTATTTCAGCGTTAATAACTTTATTGTTATTTTTTTGGGTTTTTAGTTTATTTTCTAAATTAATTTACAGTTACTTAACAGATTTAACTTTTTATGAACAATATTTAAATCCAAATATGTATGAAGAATTAAATGCTAGTGAAAAAGAAAATGAAAATAAAGAAAGAAATATATATGATAAAGGTTGGATTGCAAATTTAGTAAATGTATTAGGGCCTACATTATTACATTTTATTTTACCTTTACCTTTTCAAGTTAAATGTCAATTTCCTGAAGAAACAAAAACTTTTGAATCTTGTATAAATATTAGTCCTGGAGAATTAACAAGAGAATTATCTGGTACAGTTTATGATACTTTAGATAATATTGTTAAAAGCCAAATTGATTCTGCTAATCCTTCTAGATTCATGGATAATGCTAGAAAATGTTATGATCTTCCTAATGTTAAAATCATTTAATTTTACTTTGCCTTTTTAAAGCTTTTTTAATATTTTTTTCCTTTTTTATTAATAATTAATTTTAATTTTAAATTATTTTGTATTATGGAGTTTAAAGAAATTTTAAGAAAAATTTCATTCCCTTTGAAACAAAGGAAAAATGAAGATGATGATATTAGAGAAGAGGAAAATCATATTTCTGAAGTACATACAAATGTAATTTTTAATATTATTATATAATTATTTATTTTTTTTTATTTATTCAGTTTTCTGAAAAAAGTACTTTATTTATACCTTTGGGATTTGAAAGAAAAGAAGAAGAAGAAGTTGAAGAAATGGAATATGGTGAATATTCTATGGATGAATATATTAATCAATCTGGACCTTAAATTATTTTAATACTTTTTTAGTATATATTTTTTATAATAAAAATTAATATAATAAGCAAAACTCAATATAAAAAATATCATATGGTTTATATAATTTATTTATATATTGTTAAAAGCTATAAACATACTTAATAAAAATGAGGGTTGAAATTCATTTTTATAATATATTATAAAGTGAAATCAATGATCCTTTTTTAATATATTTATTATTTACACATAAAAAAAAACAAATATTTTTTTATGGTCATTTAATTACTTTTTCTATAAAAAACAATATATAATTATTTCTTAAACAAAACTCAAAATTGAAAGAAATTTATAATTATCATCTCTAATAAAATTAACTGAAAAAAGTGTAAAATCTTTATTTAAAATTGCATTTCTTCTTTCTTTATGAAATGCTTCATCTGTTATTTGAAAAACAACGCTAATAATTGGATCTTCAAATATATCAATACTAAAAAAACAACTCTTATATTTTTTTAATAATTCAAGTCTTTTATTTAGAATTAACTTCCCAATATTATAACCATCTAAAATAAATTGTTTATCACAAATAGAAACATTATTATAATCTTTAAATTGGATTTTAATTTCTTCAGAATATTTTAATTCATTTAAAGGTTCTAAATTATTTAAATAATCAATAGCTTCATAGAATATTTGTCTACCACTTTTTAATAATATTTTATCATTTTGTAAGTTATTATTATTAGGAATTAAAAATTCTAAATCTCCTTCTCTTTTAATATTTTGAATCATTTCATTTAATTTTAAAGCATATTGTCTTGGATTTGTTCTAACAAAATTTATTTCATTTAACATTTTTATTTCAAATGTATTATCATAACTTACATTATCTGTTGATTTACCGTTTGTTGAAATATTATTTATATTAAAGTTTCTTGATTTAAAATTATTTTTTGGGGAAGAATCACATATTATATTAGGTGAATTATTATTTAAATCATTTAAATTTATGCATTTTTGTTTTGAGTTATTATTATAAATACAAGCACAATTTCCCATTATTATTATGTTTAAGAATTATAATTTTTTAAAAAATGATTATTGAAAAAAAAACTTTTATTTTAATTTATTTTTTGAAAAATTAAATATAAAAAAATATTTAAAATTAAATGGGACTTCTTTGTTGTAGAGAATCAGATTCGTAAAATAATTTTATATATAAAACCCAATAACTAAAAACCTATAGAATGAATCAATATTCCAAAAAATTATTATATTTATCTCAAATAAACAATACTCCTATATGTAAATTAAAAATATTTGATATAGAAGAAGAAAAATGTTTTACTCAAAAACTATATTTAAAAGTGATTAAATCATTATCAGGAATAAGTCAATTAAATATAAACAACACATTATATTTATGTGGAATAAATGAAATAAATAATGATAATAATTCAGTAGGTTCATATATGTTTAAAATAAAATATTCAAATTTGAATCCATCATTATTTTTTTTAGTAAATTCAGTATATACACATATTTATCCTTCGATGTCATTATGGAAAAATGAAATAATAATAATAATAGGAGGAAAAGATCAAATTGAATGTGAAGGATATTTAATTAATCAATCTAAATGGATTGATTTACCTCCTTTACCTGAAGATAGATTTAAATGTTCTTTATTATTAGATGAAAAAAATGATTTAATTTATTTATTTGGTGGTTTATCTTCTATAACAAATAATAATATGAAAAATATATTAAAGTTAAATATGGATTTAATTGATAAATGGGAGATGATTTTAATAAAGGAAAATGAAAGTCTTTTAGGAAGAAATTCTTCAATTTGTTTTATGTTTGAAAATTCAAATATTGTTTTTATTTGTGGAGGAAATAATAATAATAATGAAGAAACTGATTATATTTGTGAATATAATATTGAAAGAAAGACAATTAAGAATTCTAAATTTTCTATGAAAATTAATTGTTCTTTTGATATGCAAGGTTTTGGAGATTTAAATAAAAACCATTTTGCTTTTATTGATAAAGCATTTAATGTTCATACAATTTCTAGAAATGATTTTAGAATCAATGTTATTCCATTTGATCAAGTTTCTATTGATCAAAAAGATTAATATTTGGTTTTTAATTTTTTTATTTAATTTTTATTTAATTTTAAAATATATTTTTTGGAAAGAATATTTAAAATATTTGATTTTTAAATAAATCAAAATATATAATTTATATATATACTAATTATAAATTATGTTCATATTAATTTTTAATTTCTTCATATGTATTAAAAACACATAATTCATCATTAACTAATTTTGATAAAATATTTTTAGAAGAAGTCCTAATTTCTTGATTATCTGAATCAATTAAATCCATTAAACAATTAAATGTCATATTCAATTCATCTTCATTTAATACTTTAAGAAATTGAGGAAATATAATTTCTAGTTCATTATTTATTATTTCTAGAAAAGGAGAATTTATTTCATCAAGTTTATATTTAAGAAATATTTTATGTAAAGACAATAAAATATCCAAAGCATGAAATTGCTGACTCGGGTTTTTTATTTTTTGTAAAAGAATTTGTTTAATATTTTGTAAAATTAAAAGAAGAGAAATATATTGATTTAATTCAATTATTTTATAAGTTTTAAATTTATTTTCTGAATCCATTTGTAAAAATTTTAAAAATATTTCTGATATTATTTTATAATTTTCTTCTACATCATTAACATAAAAAACAGTTAAATTTAAAATAAAATTTGAATAAATAAAGAAAAAACTGATTAAATCTAAAATATTATTTTCTTCAATTGTGACAGAAAAACTAGATATATACTTAAGAAAATGTATATTTTCTTCATAAATTTTATTTAATAAGTTAATTGAATTATCATAAGTTAATTGTATTTTTTGAGTTACTAAATCAATTAATGATTTATTTTCTTTATTGAAAAATGACAATTTAAAAATAATAATAATTAAATCATTATAATAATAAATGAAATTATAATTTTTCTTTTCTATTTTTTCAAAAATATAAAAAATTTTATCGAGAAAAGAAGAAATAAATCTTGATAAAAATTTTGAATTAATTGAATTAAATAATATTAATTTTTTATATAATAAATCAACATGATTTTCTTTATCATAAGATTCTTTAATTTTTTTCATAATTATATTTAATTTATTTGTTTCTTCCTTTTTTATGATAAATTCAAATTTATCATCTCCGATTTTTTTAATATCTTCAAGTATAGAAAAATTAAGAAATAATTGAATATTAGAAAATTTATCATCAATATTATTTTCTTTTCTATAGATTGTATATTCATCAGATAATAAGTTATTATCAAAGAAATTTAAATTAAAATCCATAAAATTAAAAAGCAAACAACAAATATGAGTTTTGAAATAACCATAATAAAGATAAATCAATAAATAAATATCAGTTGAAATAATGATGTCTAAATTTTTATCAATAACATCAAAAATTAAGTTTAAATATTTTTCAAAATCAATATTTATTAATTCATCAAAACCATAAAGAAATATTTTAGCTAATTCATATTTCTTATTTTTATATTTCAAATTAATTCCATTTTTTTCTTTATTATCATCACTTAATTTATCATAAATAATTTTAGAAAATAACCTAAATATAGTGTCAAAAGAATATTCTTTTAAATTATCTTTTAAATACATTAAACATAAACATTCAACATAACCTTTAAAAACATCAGAATTTAAATTATTATAAATTAAAGAAAAATCCTCATTTATTTTTTGTAAAATATTTTTAATTTCTTCATTTAATTTACTATTATTTCTTCTTAAACCTTCTTTTAATATTTTAAATATAACAATCCATCCACTATAAATAATTTTAGAATAAGTTCCAATAATATAATTAATATAATTTAAAACCATTTCTCCAATTTTTTCATTTTTACTTTGTGAGAAAATAATATGAAAAGGTTGAACAAAATTCATTTGAAAATTATAAATAAATAAATCCTTTTTTTGTAATAATTTACAAATTATTTGTTTTAAATTATCTAAAGCATCAGTACATATATTTTCATTATTAATATTTATAATAACATAAATTAAATGAGCTCCAATTGGTTTCCAAATTTTAACCCATTCAGCTTGGATTCTTTTAATATTAAATTCTGCAACTTCAACTAATTTATGTAAAGAATATATTCTTGGATTAAAATAATCATTTAATTCATTTAATGAAACTTTACATAATCCTTGAACAAAATTAACTATTGCTTCTTCATCAAATGTAATTGTATTACTAAATATATTATCACATAATACATCTATTATATTATTATTTATTATTTCTCTGTTTGTTAAAGTTATTTCTATTTCTTTTTCTTTTTCTGTTGTTTTTGATTTGTTTTGAATATCTTTTGTTATTGTTTCTATATTTGTAAATTGATAATATTCTATTTTTGATACTATATTTAATATACTTTCTCAATTGG
>JAEEGI010024444.1_pt1 | contig 11774 bp, 9 predicted proteins | sample 8958751 | NCBI WGS metagenome assembly JAEEGI01 (sample SAMN16246545, study PRJNA631951) | gut metagenome | biome: gut microbiome; feature: rumen; material: KS-attached | host: Bos | place: Iran: Karaj | collected 2018-10 | reverse complement strand
CAAGCCAGGTGAGGGTGGCCAGGGTATCGAGATCGACCTGAACGAGGGTATCGATGCTGTACGTGCTGAGCTCTCTAAGTATCCTGTAAGCACCCGTGTAAACCTGAAGGGTACCATCATTGTGGCTCGTGATATCGCTCATGCTAAGCTGAAGGCTCGTCTGGATGCTGGTGAGGGTATGCCTGAGTACTTCAAGAAGTATCCTGTACTCTATGCCGGACCAGCTAAGACTCCAGAGGGCTATCCTTGTGGCTCTATGGGTCCAACCACAGCTAACCGTATGGATCCATACGTAGATGAGTTCCAGGCTAATGGTGCATCGCTCGTGATGATTGCCAAGGGTAATCGCTCAGATGTAGTTACCGAGGCTTGTAAGAAGCATGGTGGTTTCTATCTCGGCACCATCGGTGGTGTGGCCGCTGTGCTCTCCCAGAGCAGCATTAAGAGCATCGAGTGCGTAGAGTATCCCGAGCTCGGTATGGAGGCTGTTTGGAAGATTGAGGTTGAAGACTTCCCCGCATTCATCCTTGTTGATGATAAGGGTAATGACTTCTTCAAAACCCTGAAGCCTTGGTGCCCGAATGCTAAGTAAACATTCTTTGTGCGTGTTGGTGCTGTTGCTGTTTGCGTTGTCTACGGCAGCAGCACCTCCTCGATATCCTAAGCTTGGAGGTCGACATATGTGTCGTACCCATGAGCTAAATCTACGTCGCGCTCCCTCAGGAGTCAATAATCAAAGGTATACGACTACGGGCGAGCATCGTCAGTTGGTGATAGTTGCCGAATTCGATGATGTCCCTTTCCATGGCGATGATTACATGGCGCTTTGGAACGACATTTATAATAAGGAGAACTATACTGACCTTGGTCACTATGGTAGTATGCATGATTATTTCTACGACCAGAGCTTTGGTAAGTTTAACCTCCATTTCGATTTGGTCTATACCAAGTTGCCTCATGGCTACGCCTATTATGGTAAGAACGTTGGTAATTATGACGGGAAATTGGGTGAACTGATTGTCGATGCTGTTAAGGGCGTTGAAGACAAGATTGCTGACTGGTCAGTATATGATTGGGAGGGCGATGGTTATATCAATCAGGTCATTGTGCAGTTCTCCGGTCGTGGCGAGAACGATCCTAATCCTAATCCGAGAGATGAGAATCCTGACCTCGTATGGCCTTGCCAGTGGACGCTAAATGATGAAGGAACAGGTGCCTATACGTTGTTAGGAACGGCCTCCGAACAATTTCCTAATGGCCTGAAAATCAATAATTTTGAGTGCTCAGCCGAGTTAGATGGTAGCGATGGCTATGGCACGTTCGGTTTGTTATGCCACGAGTTCAGCCACTGCTTTGGTGTTCCCGACTTTTATAATGGCAGTACGAAGTTTGTGGGTAGTTGGGATGTGATGGACTACGGATTGTATAATGGCAATGGTTTCTGCCCGCCTAACTATAGTGCCCACGAGCGATGGTTTATGGGTTGGCTCGACATTGACGAACTCACAGAACCAACAACTATTAGTGCCATGCGTTCTATCAGTTGGGGCGACCAGGAAGCCTATCTTATTCGTAACGGTGGCTATAAAAACGAGTATTACGTTATGGAGAACCGCCAACAGTATAAGTGGGATCTTGGAGTTCCTGGCAGTGGACTGCTTATTTTCCATATTAACTATAGTGAAGGAACTTGGTATGGTGGAGCCCCTAATTCCACGAATAATGTGCGTTATGGTATTGTAGCAGCTAACAATTCTGGCATAGCAGGTCAAGCAAAATGGACCTATCCTTATTTGAACAACGACTCGCTGACGAATAATTCCGAGCCTGCTGCCACCTTGTTTAATAAGAATACAGATGGCACAAAACTGATGTCGAAGCCTATCACCCACATGCGTGTCAACAACGACGGCATAGCTTCGTTCGATTTCATGGGAGGAGCATCCGCCGGCATTCGTATGCAGACTATTTCCGACGGACCGTCTAAGGTGCTTTACGACATGGGGCCCATCATGATAATCAGAAGGTCTGACGGCACTATTCAAAAAGTGATGAAGCATTAAGCTCCATCACTTTTCTTTTCATGTTATCCCTATTAGTTTCTAAACACAAGGCCTTCTCCAAATTCGTCAATAATAATCGGCTTGGTGCGGTCCACCTCATCAGCCAGTAGCTTCTTCGACAGGTCGTTCAACACGTACTGCTGGATGGCGCGCTTGACAGGTCGTGCACCAAAGTCGGGATCGTAACCCTCCTCAGCCAGATAGTTGATGGCCTGAGGCGTGCACTCCAGCTTGATGCCCTGAGGCTCCAGCATATCCGTTACCTTCTTCATCTGCAGACGAACCACATCGGCAATCTGCTCCTTCGTCAATGGCGTAAAGGTGATAATCTCATCGATACGGTTCAGGAACTCAGGGCGCATGGTTGCGCGCAGTTGCTCACGTGTCGCATTCGACGTCATGATGATGATGGTGTTCTTGAAGTTGGCGGTACGTCCCTTATTATCTGTCAGCCGTCCATCGTCCAATACCTGCAACAGGATGTTGAATACATCAGGATGCGCCTTCTCAATCTCGTCGAACAGCACTACTGAGTAAGGCTTACGTCGAACAGCCTCAGTCAGTTGTCCACCCTCGTCGTAACCTACGTATCCCGGAGGCGCACCAATCAGTCTGGAAACGCTGTATTTCTCCTGATACTCACTCATATCGATACGCGTCATCATCGTCTCATCGTTAAACAGATAGTCAGCCAGTGTCTTGGCAAGCTCCGTCTTACCGACACCCGTAGTACCCAGGAATATAAACGAGGCTATTGGTCGCTTAGGATCCTGAAGGCCTGCACGACTACGGCGCACGGCATCACTTACTGCTGTGATGGCCTCTTCCTGACCAATCACGCGCTTGTGCAGTTCCTCCTCAAGGTGTAACAGCTTTTCCCTTTCACTCTGCATCATTCGGGTCACAGGGATACCTGTCCAACGGCTCACCACCTCTGCAATATCGTCAGCAGTGACCTCTTCGCGGACCAGTCGAGTTCCCTCTCCTTTGGAGAGGGTTAGGGTGAGGCTGTTAATATCATCTTCGAGGGCCTTCAGCTTAGAATAGCGGATCTCGGCCACCTTCCCGTAGTCGCCTTCGCGTTCAGCACGCTCGGCTTCGTATTTCAGGTTCTCCATCTCCTGCTTGTCCTGCTGGATCTTGTTTACCAACTGCCGCTCACCTTCCCATTTGGCACGGAACTGCGTCTCTTGCTCGCGCAGCTCGGCGATGTCCTTATCCAGTTGTGCAATCTTTACGTCATCACCTTCGCGCTTGATAGCTTCGCGCTCGATTTCGAGCTGGGCGAGTCGACGGGTTATCTCGTCGAGTTCCTCGGGAACGCTATCGCGCTCCATACGCAGTTTGGCTGCAGCCTCGTCCATCAGGTCGATGGCCTTATCTGGCAGGAATCGCTCAGAGATATAACGCTCAGAGAGTTGTACGGCAGCGATACAAGCATCATCCTGTATACGCACCTTATGGTGATTCTCGTAACGCTCCTTCAATCCACGAAGAATAGAGATTGCTGATAGCTCATCGGGTTCGTCGACCATCACCGTCTGGAATCGACGCTCCAGCGCTTTATCCTTCTCGAAATACTTCTGATACTCATTGAGGGTAGTGGCTCCAATGGCTCTAAGTTCTCCACGAGCCAGGGCAGGCTTCAGGATGTTGGCTGCATCCATCGCCCCCTCACCACCTCCAGCACCTACCAGCGTGTGTATCTCGTCGATGAACAGGATGATGCGTCCCTCGGCTTTGGTCACCTCGTTGATGACGCTCTTCAGTCGTTCCTCAAACTCACCCTTATATTTAGCACCAGCCACCAGTGCACCCATATCCAGCGAGTAGAGCTGCTTGTCCTTTAGGTTCTCAGGCACGTCACCACGAACGATACGTCCAGCGAGACCTTCTACGATGGCAGTCTTACCCGTACCCGGCTCACCTATCAGAATAGGATTGTTCTTAGTACGTCGAGACAGGATCTGCAGCACACGACGGATCTCATCGTCACGACCGATCACAGGGTCTAGCTTGCCTTGACGGGCAAGGTCTACCAGATTCTTGGCATACTTCTCTAACGATTGGTAATTGTCGTCAGCCGATTGCGATTGCACTTTCTGTCCCTGTCGCAACTCCTGAATCGCCTTCTGCATCTCCTTCTCTGTGCAACCAGCATCCTTCATGATACGGCTTGCCGTAGAGTTGACGCTGAGCAGGGCGAGTAGGATAGGTTCTACAGAGACAAACTCATCGCCCATTTTCTGTGCGGTCTCTTGCGCACGCACGAGTACATTATTACTATCACTCGAGAGATACGGCTGTCCGCCCTGCACCTTCGGCAAATGTTTAATCTCCTGTTCGGTGAGCAGTTCTATCTGCTGGGCGTTCACGCCGAGTTTCTGGAAGATGAAGTTGGTCACATCTTTGGCCTTCTCCAATACTCCCTTCAAGATATGTACAGGTTCGATGACCTGCTGACCGTTCAGCTGTGCAGCGTTCACTGCCTGCTGAACAGCCTCTTGTGCTTTGATTGTAAATTTGTCTAATGTCATAATTTAATCCTCCTATTTTTTTTCTAACTAACGACGCTCAAACTCTGTGCCGAGCCGAGTGAATACGACAGATTGTCGGTCGTTAGTGTCTTTTTGGCAGGAATACCTAGTAGTTGATTACTACATGGGGTGCCTTACATGTGCTCCGAAGCTTCTATAGAATAAAAATCGGTTTCGACCGACCGCTCGGATATATTAGGGCGGGCGCTCCAATATATAAGGGCGACCGCCCTGATTAATGCGGCCGCCCGCCCGAATCTGGTTACATGCCGTCTCTCTCCCTGCTACATGCCGTGTCTTTCCCTGTTACCTGCCGTCTCTTCCCCTGTTAGCTCGTACCTTTTCCCCTGTTCCCTTTATAACCAAGGGACTCTAATCGTCTTTTTTTGAGATTAAAATTTGGTGGTTTGAGAATATGTTACTATATTTGCACAGTCAATAATATACTAGCCAAAATGAACAAGGAAGAAATGAACCTGTCCCCGAGATTCGTTTTTCGGAACAATTCAAAGAGCAGCAACAGATCAGAGAACCGTCCCCTGATCTTAAAATAAATCTGTTAGTGCTGCACCTTCATATTTAACATATGATGGTTATGGTGATATGGGTATTTCTATACAAATGGGAGGAAAACCTGTTCTTACAATTGGGTGGGACGGGGAGATACATGGTATTCGTTCCAATAGTATTAAGACATTATATATAATACCTTTCTCAAAGAATCTTCGCCAAAGTAAAAATTTATTTAACGGAAAAACAAAATTGTCAAATATATTAAAGCGTTTTTAGAATGAAAATAAAATTATATATTATATGTTTGGTCCTTTTATTTGCCTCCTGTACAGGCCGCTATGATTGTACGTGGAAATTAAAAAAGGATTGTAGAGACAGTATTAAAGCGTATATTTCAGCACATAAAGAATATACGTCCTATTTAGTAGTGCTCAAGCATGTAGTTTCAGATCAAGCGGGAATCTTAACGACTGGATTTCTTGTGGGTCCTTTATATGGTCTGTCAGATCAAGAACTAACTTCACTTCTACCTGTAGAAATTGATAATGCGAAGGTGTTTATAATGTCAGACCTACAATTACTTATGGATGTGCCTGAGATACCTGCTATAGATGAGAAATATGTGAAGTCAATGGATTATGGTTATAATAAAAGAGAATCTGCTGTTGTTAATTATGTCCGCCATGCGGTATACATGTATTACGAAGATTCTGTACTCATGGTAAATAATCGTCCAGACACATTATTTCTACCGAAGATAATAGAAGACGAAGTGGTAACAGAAGATGGAAAAGACTTTGAATAAAAGATAAGAGGTTAGGAAAAACGAAGACAATATTTGCCTACGAATATCGTTATGATGATAGAGGACGTATGGTTATGAAGATTCTTCCAAGAGACAGCTCTGGTGGCTTTGTTACCCAATATTGCTATGACAAGGCTGACCGTATAGCATATAAGAAAGAACCTGCGCTTGGCAACAGGTACAGGTTTTATCTGTATGACAAGCTGGGAAGGCTTTGCGTGCAGGGTACTTGCAATGGTGGCAGCCAGGGGGAGTCCATACTCTCCACAACATCTTACATCAGTGGTTCTGAGGGCATCTGTAAAACAGGCTATTCAGCACCATATACCATCAACGACCCTCAGCTTGAGATTGTCAACTACTACGACAGATATGAGTTCATCGGCAAGAACCTGACAAGCGCTATGCCTAGTGTAACCATTAACTCTAATGATTTCGCCATCGGGTACCTGACGGGATCGGTGGTGTACGCAACCAATGGCGAGGCACTCGGTTCCATTAACGTGTACGACCAGAAAGGACAGGTCGTAAGGTCTGTTCGCAAGGGACTCAACGGATATCTTGAGGATGTAAGCACCGGATATACGTTTACTGGCGACATTGACAACACGGTGGCCGATATCAATGTCAAGTACGGCAGTCATCTAAATGCAACGACCAACTATACATACAGTTATGGCAAGAAGACGAAGATGAAGCTGTCCATCAGCCATGGCCGGACTGCTCTGGCACGTGAGACGGAATATGCTTATGATGCTATAGGCAGGCTGATCAGCAAGAGAAGACAACTGACCAGCAGTAACAAAAGCAACTGCACATATTCATACGATGTACATGGATGGCTTACAAGCCTTAATAGCGGAGGCTTTCAGGAATACCTGTACTACACTGACGGTCTTGACGGTGGATGTTATAACGGGAACATCAGCACTCTTAAATGGAAAGCAAGTAATGACAACTCCTTTCAGGGGTATAATCTGAAATACGATGACAATAATCGCCTCATTAATGGCATCTATGGCACGGGCGATAATCTTTCAATTAACAACTGTTTTAGCGAGTATGTGGAATATGATTGCAACGGCAATATCACCAAGTTGCAACGACGGGGACTTACAGACAGCATGCATGGCGGTTTCGGTTTGGTCGACAACCTGTTTATGACATACGAAGGTAACCTGCTGACAAGTGTGCGAGACGATGCCACTCGCCATTCCTATGCCGGTGCCACAGATTTCGACGGAGTGACAGGGCGGGAGTATCCTCTCACTTACAACGATGCAGGCTCTCTTGTGAGCGATGCCGGGCGCAAGATTGCAAGGATAGATTACGACTGTCTCAACAACCCCGTGCGTATCCAGTTCACCAACGGCAATGTCACCAAGTACGTCTACAGTGCCACAGGCGAGAAACTGCGCGTCACTTATCAGACAGCAGTCCCGAACATCACCGTTGCCATTGGCAGCAGCAGGGAACTTGCTCCGTCGGAGATTCAATGTACGGACTACACAGACTATCTGCTCGGCGGCACCCTTACGCTGAAGAACGGACGCATTGACAAGTATCAGTTTGACGAAGGATACTGTCAGGCAGAAAAGTACATCTATAATACCAGTCAGGACGACTTCACTTTCTGCTATTACGACCAGGACCACCTCGGCAACATCCGGCAGGTAACGGAAGCCGACGGCTCCTCAAAAGGAGAAGTCATCCAGACGATGAGGTACTACCCGTTCGGTGCACAGTTCTGCGACGGCACTGCTGACAGCAATGTCCAGTCCCGCAGATACAACGGCAAGGAGTTTGATAAGATGCACGGGCTGAACACCTACGACTATGGAGCCAGACAGTATAATCCCGTCACCGCACGTTGGGACAGGGTGGATCCGCTGTGTGAGAAGTACTACAGCATCAGTCCGTATGCGTACTGTGCGAATAATCCAGTGAAATTCGTGGATCCTGATGGTCGAGTTGTTAATTTGGCTGCTGGAGGAATCGGTGCCATTGCTGGCGCAGGTATATATGCATGTGTTGCATATTGGGAAGGTAAAAGCTCAAAAGAAATATGGGGAGCAGCGACAGAAGGTGCTATCGTAGGAGGAATGGCAGGATTAACTATGGGTGCTTCCACTGCTATAACAACCTCTTCTATTGCAGTTGATGCTTCAATAAGTGCCCTAAGTAGTGGTATTGGTAATGCTACAAATCAATTAATATCCAAAGGTGATATTAATAGTAATGAAGTTGAAAATTCATTGGTAAGTGGAGCACTTTCTGGAACAATGGGCTCTGTAGGCGGAACACTTGTCAATAAATGCGGGAAAATGGCAGAGGGCGCAATTGCAGCTAAAGCTGAAAACACAATAGCTAATGCTAGAAATTTAGCATATTCACAAGCTGAACAAACTGGAGCAAAAATGGGTGGCAAATATGCAAAGCAACAAGTAAATAAAGAAACAAGTAGAATAATTGCAAATACCAAATCGTCAGCATCTTCAGAAATCAAAACCACCAAAATAATCACAACAGTAAAGAACTGGTCTGTGCAGATGGGAGTTGGAAGCATAACCAGTAAGGTTTCTGAATGTTATGATTCTGCAAAAGAAAAGGTTAAATCAGTATTCAAAATGATTTTTTAGCTTATGTATATAATTTATAGAAAAGATTATTATAAATTATGCTTCTGTTTAGGAATTATATTGTGCTCTATAGTTTGCGCTATAGTATATTTATTAATTGTTGTAGAGAATCATTCTTGGAATTTTGCTTCGTTCATGAGCCTATTTATTAGCGTAGCATATACATTATTTTTTGGAATACAGTTTCTTAGAAAAAGCTTAGATTTTGTTGTTTTAAGAATCGATGAAAATGGTCTGTTTTTATGTAGTAAAATAAATGAAGGAACCTTTGTCTCATGGGAAAAGATTAAATATATAATATTTGTAATGGATGATTATGGTTCAAAAATTGTAATTCGGCAACACAATAAGGATACACACTACCTTTTATTAACCGATTATTTCAATTGTTTACGACCAAAGAATGCGATTAAGGCTGCATACGAATATGCCGATGACAAGAAAAAAGTAAGAGAAGTAAAAGATAGTTTAGCTTTAGATTATGAAGCTATTATGTGGAGGATATCCAAGACAGAGGTGAAACATGAAAAGAAGTGAATTTACATCAATCATGGTGGACAGATTTTTGATTGAAAAGATCACGGGGTCGGTTCTATAGATCACGGGGTCGGTTCTATTGATCATTTTTAGAGATTATAATTTGGTAGTTTAAGAATATGTTAGTATCTTTGCCCTCATTAAGCACTATAGCTGGAAATAACATGGCGCGGCAGATTCGGAAGAAAAGCGGAACAGGCATCTATCATGTGATGCTTAGAGGCATCAACCGTCAGGACATCTTCGAGGATGATGAAGACTACTTGCAAATGACATCCATCCTTAGAGGACAGTCTGAAAGGTATGATGAGCAGGGACTTCGCCTTTCTCCGTTCTGCTCTACAAAAGCAGTGTTTTCCCGTGTCAGCCAGACAGACTTGATGGAATTGATCAATACGCCTTTAGAAGATGATGGGCAGATTTTGGATATTGACACGGATGGATGTAAATCCATTAGTGACAGTGATGTTAAGGCATTCCTTCAGATGAGTCATGGAATTGCCAATCCTCTTATGATTCAAAGTCTTGAAAAAACGAGACGAGATGAAGTGTTAAGATATGCTCTCTCCTTCGGGGGTGGAGTCCGACAGTTGTCAAGACTAACTGGCGTTTCATATGGAGTTGTTCAGAAATTGACAAAATGATCACTAGAACCGACCCCGTGATTCCTATACCTTCAACGGGGAGATACATTAATTATCATATTAATTCAAGATCAAGTGATTTTTCCAATGAGTCTACGATTCTTAAAGAATTATATGTCAAGGGGAATAGAAAGTTAAGAAAAAAATGAAAATACTATTTTTATTACTAATATGCATATTGTGCTCATGCGGAAGGAAATCTAATGAATCCTACATTAATAGTGAGTGGCCTAAAGATTCTACCTATATAGACTCACGTGGAGTAAAGGTAACTGTTATGGCTGAGCATGGACATAAGACATATTTACTGGATAAAGTAGAATTTAAACGCAAAGACATATATAATTCGATAAAGAAAGTACTTCCTTTTATAGTTAAAGAGTTTTATTTTCAATGTGACAAAGACATACTGTTTATTCAGTTTGATGCATTGATATATAATGTATATGTCTATCCTGAGCACGAATACAGGGTTGATTATGGTTTTATATATGACCAGAAATGTATCGGATATACTTATTTTGATAGTATCCCAGCTGTCATTTTGGGAAAGAATGCAAATCGGTATATAGAAAAGCGGAATGATGGATTTCAATACAGGTTTAATGCATATTTCGATTCGCCTATGCCCAGTGGTCCTACATGGCTATTTAAAATATTAGAGGATACAACTACAATGTATATTTATAATGATGGCGAAGATCATTTAAGGTGAATGCACACAAAATGCACACATGTATCACGGGGACAGACCACCTGATACACAGCAGGATCCTCTGGCGGAGAAGTACTATGGCATCAGTCCGGTAAAGATCATGGGGTCGGTTCTCCTGATCATTTTTCAAGATAGACAAAGCACAAATGGAAATGCAAATGAAACAAGTAATGAATCATTATAAAAAAGACGGACTTCTGAATATGATCAGAAGAACCGACCCCATGATTTACTAGGCAAATCTTCTTTTTAGGGTTATACATTATTATTTATGTCGTCTATCATATGGCATAGGGACAAGTTACTGACATACTGATGGCTGATGGAATCAGCAGTGGGACCTACTCACAAAACATCTGACGGAGCACGTCTTGCAATGTGGCAATCTCATCGGCAGCAAGTGTTGTGATACGATTCAATAGACTTCAAACTGGCTTACCATTTCCAGTCCCCCATTGCTTCGTCCTCAAATATGTCGGCAACCATCAGTTTGTCCTCACCATCGGCATGGGCCTGCTTGGCGGCTGCAGCCCATCCATCACGAGGCACTATGCCCGTCTCTTTCTTCTGGGCAACAGCTAGGCCTTTGACAAAGGCTATCACCTTTGTCATTGCCGACTCATTGTCGAGCAGTGGACTCATCTCGCGGAAAAGTTCTGCGCGTAATTGTATTGCTGTCATAACTTCAACCTATATTATTTCGTTGCAAAGATAGAAAAAATTTTGGATATACAAGCGGATGAGGAAGAAAAAAACAAAAAAGTCCCAAAATCTTTGGAACCTTTTTTATTTTCTCACCTCACAGCGGGTCTGTCCCCGTGTGCACTCGCCTCACATCGGAACACCCCTTATTAGACAACTTTCTATGCCATTTCGCTGATTTGTCCAAAAAGGTCGTGGTTGTCGAAACAACCTGAGACGAAAATCAGAAAAAAACTTGTTTCTTCTCAAAAACCGCCATATCTTTGCATCGTCGAAAGGAAACAAACGACACAAATAAAGACAATTTAGTAACAACAAAATTTAATAGTTATGGCAAACAAGAATTTCAATGCAAAGAAGGTGCTCATGAGCACGGTTGCAGCAGTCGCTTTATCATTCGTAGTTACCACCAATGCAGACGCCATTAGGGTAAAGGTAAGAGTAAAAGCTCCACAGCCTGATAAGGTTGTTGTCGAAAAGAAGCAGCAGCAGAAGGAAGAAAACAAAGGATTCATCTATTTCATCAAGCAGGTATTCGGCATTCGAGTATAGAATTAAGAAATTTGGGAACGGTATTATATCCACTCCACTTTCAAGTCACCTCCGGGTGACTTTTTTT
>JAEEGI010024442.1_pt1 | contig 11775 bp, 3 predicted proteins | sample 8958751 | NCBI WGS metagenome assembly JAEEGI01 (sample SAMN16246545, study PRJNA631951) | gut metagenome | biome: gut microbiome; feature: rumen; material: KS-attached | host: Bos | place: Iran: Karaj | collected 2018-10 | reverse complement strand
CCAGACGAGGCAGACGAGCATTGAAGTCCTCGAAGTCCTTCTGCTTGGGTTGGCACCATTGCACCTCGCTCATAGCAGCCAGACGGGGCAGCAGTTGATAGAAGGCATGTTCGGGGAAAGCAATATGCTCAGTCCACAGATTGGCCTGCACGCCCAGGATACAATCCTGTTCCTCCTCGGACAGGGCATCAGGAATGAGTGGCTCGAAGGAATATATCTTGCTGCACGAAACCTGATAGCTATCTGTAGTTTGAGGCTGCTTGCTGTAGTCCTTCAGCTGGGGATGGTCGATGTAGGCATAGACGTTGGGCGACATGATGACGCGATGCTTCTGCTTGGCAGCTTCGATGCCTCCCTTCGTGCCTCGCCACGACATCACGATAGCGTTTTCTGTGAGACCGCCTGCCAGAATTTCGTCCCATCCGATCAGACTGCGTCCGCGTGAAGCCAAGAACTGTTCGATCTCGTGATTCAGGTAGGTCTGCAACTGGTCTTCAGGACTGCGGCCGTTCTCTTCCTTCAAGCCGAGTTCCTTGATCTTTGCCTGGCACTTGGGACACTTCTTCCAGCGGTCCTTGGGGCATTCGTCGCCTCCGATGTGAATGAACTTGGAGGGGAACACGTCGCAAAGTTCGCCAAAGGCTGTCTTCAGGAAGTCCAGGGTCTCGGGATTGCCTCCGCAGAGCACGTCACGCATCACACCCCAATGGGGAGCAACGGGGTATGGACCACCTGTGCAACCCAGATTGGGGAACACGTGCAAGGCACCCATCATGTGGCCAGGCATGTCTATTTCTGGTATTACGTTGATGTAGCGCTCGGCTGCATAGCGAACGATCTCGCGACAATCGTCCTGCGTGTAGTAACCTCCGTAGGGAATGCCGTCGTAGATGCGCATATTGCCCGGTCCGATTACCGTCTTCTCACGCACACTGCCTTTCACGGCCAGGTCGGGCAGCGCCTTCACTTCGAAGCGCCAGCCTTGGTCTTCTGTTAAGTGCCAGTGGAACTGGTTGCATCCGTGCAGTGCCATCACGTCGAGGAACTGCTTGATGACGTCCACTGTGAAGAAATGACGGGCACAATCGAGCAGCACACCGCGATAAGCGAAGCGTGGAGCATCCTGAATGCGAACAAAGGGGAAAGCAACCTGTTGCTCTTTAATGCCTACAGGAAGACTCTTCCTTATCGTCTGGGCAGCTCGGAATAAGCCTTCGGGTTCATTGGCACGAACGAGAATACCCGTCTTGCCGATTTCAATGCTATAGGCTTCCTTCCCCTTTACGGTTATGCCCTTTCCTTGAAGTCCCAGCACGAGACGAATGGCAGCACGTTTGTTGTCGGGAGTCAGTTGCAAACTAATGTCTGTAGCCTCCTTTACCCACTGGCAAAGGAACTCTGCCGTGCTTTGCGCCTCTTTGTTGGCGGCTTCATAGCTGATGGCCATACCCGTCTGCAGGACAAATGACTTCGTCGTATCTTGTTCGATGCTTGTTGGCAAAGGCACGATGCGGTAATCGGCTTGCTGAGCCGAAACTTGGTTCATGCCTGCACAAAATAATAAAATAAGGAATAATTTTTTCATAATTTTTTGTCTTAAGGCACCAGCCTAATTGTGAATTATGCATTATTAAAATCTTATGCGAGCAAAGATGGGGTAGTGGTCGGATAGGTTGCGTCGCGACATACGGTGGTTCATGTCCTTCTGCCAGCGTCCGTCGGTAAGCACGGCATAGGCCTCCACCTTCGTGTCCGGAGTGACGAAGATGTGGTCGATGCGCTCATCCGTAAAGAAGTGATAGTCGAAACCGTTGTATGTGCCGTTTTCTGCAAATCGCAACTGGGCTGCCGTGTAGCAGTCCTTGAGTACGCCAGATTCCGTGAAGAGAGAGTATAGCTCGTCGGTCTGCGGAACATTGAAATCGCCCGTCAGCACAGCCAGTTTCTTTCCTCCGTCAGTCATCTCCGTGATGAATTTCATGACCAGCTTTGCCGACTCACTGCGAGCCTTGACTCCCACGTGGTCCATGTGCAGGTTTAGGAAGAAGAACTCTTTCTCAGTCTCTCGGTCACGAAAATGTCCCCAAGTGCAGATGCGAATGCAGGCAGCATCCCATCCCAGAGCCGGACGGTCGGGTGTCTCGTTGAGCCAGAAGTTACCCTTGTCGATAAGTTCCACACGCTGGGGATTGTAGAAGATGGCAGCATATTCGCCTTCCTCCTTGCCATCGTCGCGTCCCACACCAATCCACTTGTAATTGATCTTAAGTTTCTCGTTGAGGTCGAGCAGTTGTGGGTGCAGCACTTCCTGAGCACCAAAGACATCGGGCTGTTCCCATAAGACCTGGTTGCAGATTGAAGGACAGCGTACTTCCCAAGAGTTGCCTTTGATGCTATCCTCCTTGTTCTTGTAACGGATGTTGTAACTTCCCACTTTCAATACTTGTGCTGTTGCTCCCAGATAAATGAGACAGGCCAGTAATGTGAAAATTGTCTTTTTCATAATTCAATTTTACAGGTTTACGATGCAAAACTACTCATTATTATTTATTTAAGCAATTTCGTTACATGACTTTTTTGTACGGAAATGTGCACGTGCGCCATTTTGTGTGCGATTTCTTGACAAAAAGTTTGTCTTCATAATTCATTTACACTAATTTTGCATGACGATATGTATGCAAAAGTGATTTCTATGAAAAGAGTTTTTGATATGAGAATGAAGGGTGTTGTTTGCTTCGCGATAATGCTGCTCGCAGTTGTTTGCCAACCCTTGTCGGCACTGAATCGGCGCATGGTGACCACGCAAGACGGGCTCTCGAGCATGTTTGTCATGTCGCTCTATCAGGACAGTCTGGGTTACATGTGGGTGGGAACGTACAACGGCATTTCCATCTTGGAAGGCAACAACTCCCATGTCGCCACCACGCGCGAACGCATCTTCTCCCAGTTGAAGGGCAGTGTCGTAGAAAGCATACAAGGTGGTTCGTACGGACAAGTATGGTTCCACTCCAACTACAGCCTTATGCACTGGGATGCGCGCAGGGGTGAGTTGCGTAAGTTCCCTGAGATCAACAGCATCTATAAGTTCGTTGTCTCGTCAAACGACGAAGTCTTGGTGGCTTCCCAAGAGCGCGGTTTACTATATTATAATGGTAAGGAAGAACGTTTTCTCCCATTCTCGTTCGAGAATCTCCGGTGCAGCGACATCCTGACGATGACCATCGACAAAGACCACCATTGGCATGTGGTAACCCCGACACGAATGTATGAGGCCCAACTCACTGCAGAGCGTGACGGCACGATAGGGTTCCGTCTGCTTCATCAGCGTGAGTTCGAGGGGAAAAGGATAAGGGCGGCTTTTGCCGATGGAGATAGAATGTACCTGGTCGATGAGCATAATGAAGTCATTCGGACAACTCTTCGCAAAGGGGCAATGGAGAGGTTGTTCCCTCTTTCTCCAACCATGCTGGGTCAGAGTCGGGTCACCTCTATCGTGAGTTATGGCAATGACATTTTGATTGGGTTTACCAATCATGGTGCCGTTCGCATGACTCCTTGCAAGAGTGGGTCGGAGGTCGTGTGGGAGGAGTCGCGCTTGGATGTGAAGTCTGGTGTCTTCGATATCAAATACGATGCCCGGCAGCATATCCTTTGGGTTGCGACCGACGGAGAGGGCATCCGCTATTTCTCCGATGACCCGTATGAGATTCGGACGGAGAGTCTGCAGAAGTTGCCTTTCCCTATTTCCACACCTGTTCGCGACTTGCAGAAGGACTGTGAAGGTACGCTGTGGATGTCGACAAAGGGCGATGGTTTAGTAGCCTATCATGATTATGACCCCGAAAGCGGTCGTGCCTCAAAGATAGAACATTTCACCACCGAGAACAGCCTCTTGCTTCACAACTCCATCTATTGCATGAGTGAAGGCCATAACGGCATCATCTGGATGGGTTCCGACGGAAGAGGCATCAATTTCTATCTGCCTCGTCGGCACTACATCGGCGTGCTGGATGTAGGCGATTTCCCGATTCATAACGTGCACGGCTTGACGGAAGTCGACGATGAACTGTGGATAGCGACGTGGGGTCATGGAATCTATTGCGTGCATCTGCGTTGGAATGGCGATATGCCTGCCGTAGAGTCTATCGACCAGATACTCTACGACCCAGAACACTGGGAACTCGAACAGGCTCTGGCCATACAGGCTCGCGGAAACTCGATATGGGTGACATACAGAGAGAATGGTGTGGCACAAATCGAACGCAGGTCCAACAAGCATCGAACCTATGCCTTCGCGTCACCGCGCCTAAGCGTGGCGAACGATGTGCTCTCGCTGAACACAAAAGCGCCTCAAGGAGTGCTGTTCGCAACATCGGCAGGATTGTTCATGAAACCCGACGACCCCTCCAAGCCTGCCGTTAACCTAAACGATACGCTTGGTCTTGAATCCCAAACCGTACGTTCTGTTATTTATACCCGAAACGGGAATGTCTGGTTCTGCACCCCTCATGGTATGGTGCAGTGGAATACCAAGAACATGATGACAAAGACGTATGCCATCGGAAACAATATCGAGGTGAGCGAGTTTGTAGAGGGTGCTGCCTACTACGACGAGGAAAATGACATCAAGTATTTTGGCGGAACAGGCGGTTTCATCGTGATTTCTCCCCAGCGAAGCGAGGAGACGCTCATCCTTCCCGATATACAATTCCACGATGTCATATTCCTGACCGACGGGATGGATATACGTCCGATTACCGACAATGCCCCCATTGAGATAGAGTTTGACCGTAACGACTTCACCATCAAGTATGATGCGGTCGACTATCTCCATGCCGACAACTACATCTTCGAGTATTGTCTTGACGACGGTTCGCACAGTTGGATTCAGAACGGCAGAAGTCGTAGCATCTCATTCATCAACCAGCGTCCGGGAAAATACACGCTGAGTGTGCGGTACAGAATAGGAAGCTACATCAGTCCGTCTTATGAACTGAAGATTCGCATACTGCCGCCTTGGTGGCTTTCTTGGCCCATGAAATTGCTTTACACTTTGCTGGCAATGGCCATGATAGCCTATGTCGTTTATCGGTATGTCCGTCGTCAGCGTCGTCGTAATTTCTACATGATAGAGCGCATGAACGAGAAGCATCGCCAGGATGTGTATGAGAGCAAACTGCGCTTCTTTACCAATATCACGCATGAGTTCTCAACGCCTCTGACGCTTATCAGTGGTCCTTGCCAACGCATTCTTGATATGTCGGACGTGAGTGCCGACGTAAAGGATTACGCTACCGTCATACAGCGCAGTTCGACTCGCCTTAACGACCTCATCCAGCAACTTATTGAGTTCCGTCGGATCGATACGGGTAACCGTGTGATGAATATCGTAGAGACCAATGTTTCGGATCGCCTCAGAGATACTGTTTCCAGTTTCTGCGTGGAGGCAGAGAAGCATCACATTAGCTACAAGGTGAGCATACAGCCCGACCTGGTTTGGACGACAGACGTCAATGCCTTTACAACCATCTGCATCAATTTGATTTCCAACGCGTTCAAGTATGTAAAGGAGAATGGGGACATCTTCGTCGACCTGCACACAACGGAACAGGACGAACTGCAATTGAAGGTTAGCAATTCGGGTCGTGCGATAAGCAGTGAACAGATTAAAAACATGTTCAACCGTTACACCATCCTTGAAGGACTGGAAGACGACACCCTGAATCGAGGCTTCGCGCGCAACGGACTCGGTCTGGCCATCACGCAAGGTCTCATCACGGGATTGGGTGGAAACATCGATGTGCAGGGCGACACCGACCTGACCACGTTTAAGGTTACGCTACCTCGCCAGAAGGTGAGCGTCGTCGAAACTACGCCCTCGTCGGGATATACTGCCATCCATCATGATGAAGACTCCTGGATGGAGTATGAAGAGAAAAATGCCGATGAAATGGACGAAAATAAGGCAACGGTACTTGTTGTTGACGATGACAAGGAGATGCTTTGGTTCCTCGACGACATCCTGCGAAAGGATTATAATGTGATTTCATTCTCTGATCCGGAATTGGCCATGAAGAGTTTTGAGAAGAACCGGGTGGACCTCGTTATCTCGGATATTGTCATGGAACCGTTCGACGGTGTGGAACTGTGCCGCCGCATAAAGGATAATAGCCTTACGAGCCATATTCCCATCATCTTGCTCTCGTCAAGGCAGAACGAGGAAACCCAGGTGGCTTCGGCCAATGCAGGAGCGGAACTCTTCCTGAGCAAACCCTTTGAGATCAACTATTTCCTGTCCGTCGTGCGCAATCAACTGAAGCGTAACCAGAAGCTGAAGGACTATTTCGACTCAAGCCTGAGTGCCTTCGACGTTGTGGACGGACGCCACCTCCATCATGAGGATAAGTTGTTCCTCGACCGCATAACCCAGATTATCAACGACAACCTCACGAACCCCGAACTTACCACGCAGTTCTTGGCTCAGGAACTGGGTGTCGGATTGCGGAACATTTATCGCAAACTTGAGGGAATCACCAGCCTGACGCCTAAGGACATGATTCGTGAGGCTCGTTTGGAGCGTGCTCGCAAGTTGCTGACAAAGACAGGCATGAACGTGGAGGAAGTGTGCTATCAGGCAGGTTTCAACAATCGAGGCACCTTCTATAAACTCTTTGCCGCCAAGTTTGGTTGCACGCCCAAGCAATATCACGAATCGCAACTCAACAAGGCGAAAGACGAACTCAATCAAAGTTGATTACTTCTTGATTTGTACGATTTTACGACAAATTTGTCTTATGTTAGGTGACTTCTTGCAATAAGTGGTCACCTGCTCTTTTTTCTCTCATACTTTGTATGTAATTTTGTGGTGCAAACATGAGGATAATTGCTGTTGATTCGAACCAGACTTACAAATTAGCTAATACCTAAATTAATGATTATGAGAAAAAATTACATTTTCGCAGTACTGGCGTTCTTGACATTCGTATGTGTCGGGACAGTTCGTGCTACGTATGTACCTGACCCTGATTTCTCTGCTTTGACAGAAGTCAAGGAAGGTGACCAATTCTTCCTCCGTGCTGCAATTCATTTCACAGCAACTGGCGAAGCTTTCGACAACGGTTTCCGTTGGATTACATTACATACCCCATACACTGCAGGCCAGGAACGATTGGAGACTGTCGAGAACGATGGTTCCATCATGAGCGATGCTGGTATCTTCACCGTAGAAGCATCAGGAACAACGCTAGTGACCCTCGAGGATGCTTCCTATGAAGGTTTCTACCTCAAGAATGTGAAAACAGGACTGTATGTGACAAAGAATGGTGCTGTTAGCGGCAGCGCGGTCTTTTTGGGTCTCACTGCCGACCGGTCTCAGGCTTTGGTATGGGGTTTCCGCCCTGTTACCGACATGGATCCTAGTAATGAGTATGCCGTCGATAGATTCTTCATCTTCACGATAACGGAGACAGGCGTGCTCTTCCTCAATGGAGGATGGGTCAACTACGATGGTATCATTACACCCTTCTACGGCGGTTGGACCGACGGACCTGCTTGGTTCGACCTAATCCGCCCCGTAGAAGTTGAAACTGACTATACGACCACCCACCTCCGCCTCTATCAGCAGGCGATGGTCTATGGTAGTCAGGACGCCGAGGGACGATACGTTGTATATGGAGGTATTGGAGGTTATGCCGACGATTTGACGAAGGAGTACAACGAACTGATGTACTATAATACCGATGACCTCATCTATCTCGAAACCACAGGTCAGACCGTTGACTGGGCAAATATCATCAGTCGCCTTGAGGCACTCCTCATGAGGATGGAGAGCGCAGAGATTCAATATCCCGTCGAAGGATACTATCGCTTCATCAATGCTCTCCCTGTATGGTCCGAGGAGAGCGAATGGCGCGCCATATATTCGTCCGACAATTTGCTCTATTGGGACACCTTCGAAGGAAAAGAGAACAATCCCGCCTATGTCTGGCACATCACCCGCAAGGATGACGGCACATACCGCATCCAGAGCCTGACCGATGGTTTACTCCTGACCAACTGTAATAGAAACTCCCAAGCATCACTCACCACACACGAGGATTTCAGTTGTCAACTCATCTTTTTGGGTAAGGGACAATTCCACATTCGCGTAGGAGCCGACAGTGATCACGACTTGCATCCAGCAGGACATGGTAGCGGAGTCGGTACCTCAGGAAACGTCATTGGATGGCCTGGTCACGTCGATGATGTCAGTGCTTGGCGCATCATGAAGGTCGATGAATTGCTTTATGGCCCCTATGTTGCAGAGATGGAGCAAAAGCTGGAAACGGCTAAAGCTATGGAGAACTTCCCGCCCAAGGATGGCTACTACCGCATCATCAGTGCCTACACCCCTTGGCAGGAAAAGTCGGAGTGGCGTGCAGTATATGCAGATGAGAATGTTGTTAAGTGGAGTCCTTATTCAGGTCACGAGAGCGATCCTTCTTACATCTGGCACATCACCCGCAAGGATGACGGCAAGTATCGCATTCAGAGCCTGTCGGAAGGAATGCTCTTCACTTCCTGCATCAACAACGGAGCTGCTACTCTCTCTCTTGACGAAAACTTTGGAGCCGACATTCTCGACTTAGGTCTGGGCCAGGTGAATATCAGCGTGGGCAGTGCCACAAATGGTGGAAACAATATTCATCCAAAGGAGGGGTCCCAAGGTGTTGGAGGTCCCATCACTGGATTCCCGGGTGGTCGCAACTCCCAGAGTGCCTGGCAACTCGTTCCTGCCAGCGAGGCAGAATATGGCCCCTATGTTGCAGCTATGGAGGAGCGCCTTGAGAATGCCAAGCAACTCTCGAGCATCCAGAGTGAGCTGATAGCAAAAATCAAGGAGATAGGAACCGCCACAAAGCCTGCCTTTGAATACGAGATTCCCTCCTCTGCAAAAGATGTCACGCCCACCAATTACAGTGACTTCTGGAGTAATGCCGCAATGTTGGACGGAGCACCCACTGAGGCAGAAAAGACACATACCTACAGCTGGGGCAACGACGGGCAAGGCTACGCAGCACTCATCGACGAGAACTACGACACCTACTTCCACACCTGCTGGACGGCGGCTGCTGCCAACATCAAGTGGTCGGCATATACACTCGACGGCCAACCTGCTGAAGGAGCCACACCCACCACTTTGCACAATCTCGGCATGAAACTCACCCAACCTGTCACGAATGTGGCATTCCAGGTCAATGCACGCAAGGGTAACTATAACAACCCTGTCAAGATTGATGTTGAAGTCAGCAATGACGGTGTCCATTGGACCACTATATTCTATGGCTATGACTTCTTCAAACCTCAATCCTCGTATGACAATCCCTATCTCATGGGACCATTTGAACTGGGAGGTTCCTATCAGTATGTGCGTTTTGCCAATTACGCCAACGACCGCAATGCCAACGGCTCTCGCTTCTTCTGCTTCTCTGAACTGAAGGTGTACGAAGGCGCACAACTCACCAGCACCTGTCAGGCTTCTACGATGGATCAGACCATTGTGAGCAATTTCCTGCAAGCCTATTCTCAAGCCAACCGCTATGCCGACATCGTCACCATCGACGAAGTTAACGATATGCGTACCGCCCTCAATCGCCTGCAGGCAGCCTACGAGGCCTTCACGGGCAATTTCGCTAACCCCGAGGAACTACTCGCCACGCTGACGGAAGCTGGTAAAGTCATCGACGGCTACAAAGCTGGCGACGACATGCTGGGACAGTATGATGGTTCTGTCGACATCAACGACCTCAAACAAGCTGTCAACGACGCCACATCAATGCTGACAGCTGGCTATTACACCAAGGATCAGCTCGAAGAGGCACAAGAGCGCATCAACGAAGAGATGGCACGTCTCGAAACCACCCGCGTTCAGCCCGATCCCGATAGTTGGTATCAGCTTGTATACCCCTCTTTGGAAGAGTACGACGAGAATCCCGACTGGAACAAGGCTGATGCCGAATACAATATGGGCGACACAGGTGACTATAGTCTGGCCCTCTACGGCCGCGTGGCTTCCATCATGAACGGCAACGATTCTTCGCCTTACGATGATATCGAAGCCTTGTACGAGAGCAACGGTCTGCGCGTCTATTCCGTACACGAAGAACTCATCGGCGAAAACCCCGAAGTTAGCTACTTCCGCTTCATCCCTGTCGAGGATGGCAAATATGTCCTCCAGAACAAGGCCACAGGTCTCTACATCGGCAATCTTGGACACGGAAGCCAAATCATGCTCACAAGCACCCCAGGAACCTTTACTATCAAATACCTGGGCAAGGGTTGTTGTCTGCTTCTCAGTGAAGACTACTGGAGCGGAGAGTCCTCTGGTCAGTCGATACACTTCGCTTGGAACTACGGCAATTCCGTGATGGGATGGGGCGACACCACCATAGGTTCCAAGTCCAGCATCCATGTTCGTAAGGTAGAAGATGAAACTGGCAATGCTACTTTGCACCGCAGCGCTTCGCCCGATGCAGCCTTTGCAATGTCACTCATTGGAGGCGTCAAGGAAGTTGAGGGAGGCGAAGTCTATGTTCCTGTTGGAATCTATGTCGACGACGAAGACGAGGACAATCCCGTATCCTACATCGGTATGAAGCAATTATCACCTGCCGACGGTCTGCTGATACAGCCCGGACAACCCGTTGTAGTACTTCCAGAGGCAGAGACGGTAACGTTCACCATGACACGAACCCTCACGAAGAACGCTCTTTGGGAACATGGTCTTCGCGGCACTTTCCAGCGCATTGGAGCGGCCGAGGTGGGTTCGGCAGTGCTGGTCTTCGACAAAAATGAAGGCGACAACTGCTTCCGCGTCATCGGCGGTGCCGTTCAGTATAGTGTCGATGCCTATGGAGCATACCTCACCCTTCAAGACAAGGACGACCTGCCCATCCTCGAATACCAAAACGACTATGATTTCTGGATTGTCGTTCGAGGTCAGCTCAAGGGTACAGGCATCCGTTCGCTCACCGTTGCTCCAGACCTTCGTGGCACTGTCTACGACCTCAAGGGGCGCAATATGGGAACCAGTCTATCCAACCTCAAGCGCGGACTCTATATTGTTAATGGAAAGAAAATACTTGTAAACTAATGAAAAGTGGAGCATGAACTCGCGAGCCGTTAGGCTCATAACTCCCTTGCATTGAAAAAGTATGTAATTAAAATTGTTTGATTGTGAAATAGATTTAGTTAGTTAATTTTGTGTAAGGGGCATCTTGTTTGTGAAAATGAGAGTGCCAAGGGTAGGGGAAGAACGTTAGTTCATCCCCTTACTTTTTGCAATACATCCCTGAAACATACGAGACTTGCGTAAAATAAATGGTAAATGGTAAACGAAAAATGGCAAAATATTCGTATCTTTGCACCCAAATTAAAGCAAAACGATGCAGGACATACGTAATATTGCTATTATTGCACACGTCGATCACGGGAAAACGACCCTTGTCGACAAGATGCTTATGGAAGGAAATCTCTTCCGCGACAACCAGCAGACAGGTGAGCTGATGCTGGACAACAACGAACTGGAACGCGAACGCGGAATAACCATCCTTTCCAAGAACGTTTCCATCAACTACAAAGGCACGAAGATCAACATCATCGACACTCCGGGTCACTCCGACTTCGGCGGTGAGGTGGAACGTGTGCTGAATATGGCCGACGGTTGCCTCCTTCTGGTCGATGCTTTCGAAGGTCCTATGCCACAGACGCGTTTCGTCCTTCGCAAGGCGTTGGAGA
>JAEEGI010024440.1_pt1 | contig 11776 bp, 9 predicted proteins | sample 8958751 | NCBI WGS metagenome assembly JAEEGI01 (sample SAMN16246545, study PRJNA631951) | gut metagenome | biome: gut microbiome; feature: rumen; material: KS-attached | host: Bos | place: Iran: Karaj | collected 2018-10 | reverse complement strand
CTATCCCCTGCGCCTGGCGTTCCTCGCGGTCAGCATCCCCCTGATCGCCCTGGGGGTAATGCTCTATCTCGCTCCCGCCATCCGCCCCACCCCCGGTGAAGGGCTGAGCCTTGCCCTTTCCCGGAAGCTGGGCAAGCCCGTTTCCACCTGCAAGCTCATCACGGACTGCTGCATGGTGGGTCTCTCCGCCGCGGCCTCCCTCATCTTTTTCCACACCCTGGTGGGCGTGCGGGAGGGCACGGTGATCGCCGCGCTCACGGTGGGCTTTCTGATGAAGCGGATGATGCGCCTGTGTCAGCCCGCCCTGCTGCGCTTTGTGGAGCGGGAGAACAAGCTGGAACGGGCCATCCGTCAGGGCGAGGCTGCGGTATCCGTGCCCGGCGGTCCCGTGATCACCATCAGCCGGGAGCGGGGCTCCCAGGGCTACGAGGTGGCGGAGGCCGTGGCAAACGCCCTGGGCATCCCCCTGTATGACGACGATCAGCTCATTCCCCTGGAGGCGGAGGAGAGCGGCCTCAGCCAGGACTTCATCCGCGCCCACGAGCAGGCTATGGGACAAAGCCTGCTGTACGACTTTCTCACCGCTTCCTACTCCATGTACAACAACTACGGCAACGAGGATCTGCCGCCCCTGGAAAAGCTCTTTGCCGCCCAGAGCCGCGTGCTCCGGCGGCTGGCCGCCCGGGAGGAGGGCTGCGTGATCGTGGGCCGCTGCGCGGACTATATCCTCTATCAGGAGCCCCGGAGCTTCCGGGTATTCCTCCACGCCAGGCCTCAGTGGCGGGCAGAGCAGCTTGCCCTGCGCCTGGGTCTGAGCCCGGAGAAGGCCGCCGCGGAGCTGGAGCGGACGGACGCCGCCCGGGCCCGGTATTACCAGTACTTCACCGGCCGGAAATGGGGCGATACCCGCTGGTTCCATCTGACGCTGGATACGGAGCTGTTCGACACCGCCCGCTGCGCCGATCTTATCCTGGACGCCCTCCGGCTGCGGGAGCAGGCGTAAGACGCGCACAAAACTTCAGGGCACGGCGGAATGCCGTGCCCTGATCGCATATGCCCTTATTCCTCCCGCTTTTGCCGGCGGATGTCCCTGCCGTAAAATTTCAGGTTTTCATATTCCCCCTTCAGCCGGGAGGCGATCTGGGGGGAATACCTGGCGTCGATATCCTCCAGGGAAAGGTTGGAGGAGATGACCGTGCTTTTCCGGCTGCGGAGCCTGGAATTGATGACCTCATAGATCACGCTCACGGTAAAGGCGGTGCTCATCTCCGTGCCCAGATCGTCCAGGATGAGCAGGTCGCAGTCCAGATATCGGCGCACGTCCGCCTCCGCCTCCTCCGGGTCCCCGCGCCGCCCGAACTTGGCGTCCTCAAAGCGGGCGCACAGGGTCACCGCCGTATCGTACACCACGGACCAGCCGCGCTGCGCCACGGTCCCGGCGATGCAGGCGGAGAGGAAGGTCTTGCCCAGTCCCGGCGGACCGCTGAGGAACAGGTTCATGCCGCTGCCGGAGAAGGTCTCCGCAAAGCGCTGGCAGGTGAGCAGGACCATTTCCATATGCTGCCGGGGACTGATCCCCGTTGCCGGGTCCCGCTGGTCGTCATAGTACCGCAGCCGGAAAGCGGAAAAATTCTCCCCCTGCAGGTCCAGCAGCTTGGAGAGCTCCTTCCGCTGCTCCTCCCGATAATACCGCAGCAGGCAGCTGCAGGGCTCCGTGCCCACAAAGCCCCGGTCGGAACAGATCCCGCAGGTCGGCACGTCGTCGATGCAGTCCTCCTTCTGCCCCAGGGCGGCCAGACGCTCCCGCCGCTGCTGCTGGAGGCGCAGATTCCTCTCCTGCAGGCTCTCCATGGCGCGCACCGGATCTCCGCCCGTATCCAGCGCCAGCTTCACCGCCTCCGCGGCGGTGCTCCGGAGCCTGCCGTCCAGAGCCTCCAGCTCCGGATCCTGGGCATAGAGGCGCAGGCGAAGCTCCCTGACCTCCGCTTCCCGGCGGCGCTTGTCCGCCTCCAGGCGGTCCAGCGCCCGGCTCAGCACCTTGCCGTCAATCGCCATGCTCCTCACCCCCGTTCAGCTTGTTCAGAAACTTCTGCATCCGCTCCAGCTCCGCCGGATCCGGCCCTTCCCTGCGGGCCCGGTCCCCGGTCTTCTTTGCCGCGGAGCTCCTGTCCCTGGGGTCTCCCTCCAGGATCTCCTGCAGGGTATGCAGGCCCCTCTGGTGCCAGTTTTTCAGGATGCTGTTGATATACGGCCAGACCAGCTCCTTCTTTTTCAGGATGGTCCGGTCATAGGCCTCCTCCACCGCTTCCGGGGTGAAGCCCATTTCGATCCAGGAGCGGACGTACTTATCCTCCGTGGGGGAGAGCTGCCGGTCCCTGATCCCCAGGCGCCTGCGCAGATCCGTGGCGCTGCGGCGCTTTTCCGCCAGCTTTGCGATATGCGCCTCCGCCATCGCCAGGGTGAGGATCTCCTGATCCGCCCAGATATAGGCTTCCTTCTCCACCTGGCGCATGGTGGGCCTTCTTCCCGGTCCGAACCTGCGCTCCAGCTCCGTGGTGCACCAGCTGATGAGGAGTAGGATCACCTCCGGCGGCAGGCCCAGGTAATCATACAGGCCGAACAGCGTCATCATATCGCCCGGGGAAAGCACGTGGCCCAGGAGCCTGGCCGTCTCATCCAGCAGCCCGGTAAAGGCGCCGTCTGCATCCACGGCCCGGCGCACGTCCGAAACGGTATACGCCGGGAGCGCCTGGTCCGGGCTCCGTCGGGGCGCATCCTCCGGTGCGGCGATGCTGACGCCGGCAGGCATGCGCACCAGTCCCTGCTTCTGCAGGATGCCCATGGCGGTCTCCAGCCGGTCCCCGAGGCTCAGCTGCTGCCGCGCCTTTTCCGGGTCCAGTCTGCCGGCATTCCGCAGGATGTAAAGATAAAGCAGGGCAGCGTCTCCGCTGCCGGCTGAGATGAGCTTGTCCGCTTCGCGCAGGCTGAGTGTCAGCGTTTCCGGCTGTGGCAGGACATATTCCTCCGCCATGCGCGTCACCTCCGTTCCTTCCTGCGGTTTTGTCACATTGTATCAACTTATGGGGAATTCCGCAAGTACCGGAGAGGGATTTCCTCTTTTCCCGGGATTCCGTGTTCCGAAGCGGGAAAAGGTATTTCCAACCCGGGGCGGATGTGGTATAATACCCTGTCAGGCTGTATGCGGAATGCGCATCCGCCGCGACAGGGTCTGTCCGAGGAGGGAACGGGGAATTATGGATCTTATCACCTGCGTCAGCAGTTCTTCCGCGCTGCGCGCCGCCGTCAAAAGCGGCGCGGACATGGTGCGGGCGGGTCTGCGCGGCCTCTGCCGCTTCGGCGGGGAGGGCTTCCCCGCCTCCGAGCTGACGGAGGCGGCGGGCTTCTGCCTCTCCCGGGGCGTCGGACTCTGCGTTTCCCTGGACAGGCCTGTCCCCGCCGCCCGTTTTCCCGAGGTGGTGGAGACCGCCGTCCAGCTGGCCTCCGCCGGGGTCTCCGCCTTCTGCGTGGGCGACGTCGGCCTGCTGAAGGCCCTGCGCATCCGTCTGCCGGATACCCCTCTGTATGCTTCGGACGCCATGGGCGTACACGACAGCAGCGGTACCGGGCTGCTGGCCTCCCTGGGGGCCACCCGGCTATGCCTGCCGCCCCAGCTCAGCCGGGACGGATTGCAGCGCATGCTGCAGCGCTGCCCGGTGGAGACGGAGATTTTGGTATTCGGCGAAGCCTGTCTCAGTTGCGGTCTGCCCTGCCGTCTCGGCGCCTTTGACGCTCCCTCCGTGGATCGGGGCGCCTGCTCCGGCCTCTGCCGCCAGAGCTTCGGCTACGGCACCGCGGCCGACGGCTTCCGTCCCGCTCTCCGCACGGTCTCCCTTGCGGAGCATCTGCCGGAGCTGCAGGAGATGGGTATCGCCGCAGCGGTCATCAACGCATACGGACGGAGCGCGGAGCACACCGCGGCTTTGACGGATATGTTCGCCCGGGCTCTGCGCAGCGGCAGGGCCCCCTCCCGCCGGGATACGGAAACGCTGTACGGCGTGCTGTGCCCCGACGGCGTCAGCGATGCGTATTATGCCGGGGAACCGGAACAGGCTGTCCAGGGGCGGAACAAGCCCCTGAGGGCACAGCGCAGCCGGAGCACCGTCTGGCTGCCGGATCCCGCGGGGGAACGGCAGCGCATACCGGTGACCATGCGCGTCATCCTCCGCAGGGGAATGCCCATGCAGCTCAGCGCAGAGGATGCCCGGGGCAACATTGCGGCGGCCTCCGGTCCCATGCCCGAACCCGCAAGATCCGGCAAGCGGGAGCTGACGGAGGCGCTGCTGCGGACCCAGCTGTACAACACCCTTGGGACCCCCTTCCTGTGCAGGGAAGCCCTGGTGGAGCTGGATCCCGGGCTAAGCGTGCCCAGCGCGGACGTGAGCCGGCTGCGCAGGCAGGTCCTGGACCGGCTGATGCTCCTGGGGTCCCGGCCCGCCGCCGTGCGCACCGCTCCCCTGCCCCCCCTCCTCCGCTGCGAAAGCCCCTATTCCGCGCCGGAGCTCTCCATTTCCGTGCGGAAGGCGGCCCAGCTCACGCCTGAGCTGGCGGCGGCGCGGCCCCTGTATCTTTTCGTTCCCCTGGAGGTGCTGGAGGCGGAGCCCGCCCGGGTCACCCCCTTCTGGGAAAACGGACATACGACGATCTGCGCCGTGCTGCCCCCCATCGTTCCGGATGCGGACGCGTTGAGCACATACCGCAGCCTGGGCGCTCTGCGGGACCTGCAGATACGGGACGTGATGGTCCACTCCCTGAGTCAGCTCGTCCCGGCGAAGGTGCTGGGCTTCCGGGTCCACTGCGGCGTCGGGCTGGCCGTATCCAACGACTGGTCCCTGCGGGTGCTGCAGGACAGCGGCGCCGTTTCCGCCACCCTTTCCCCGGAGATGAGCCTGAAGCAGCTGGCGTCCCTTTCCAAATGCATGGATACTTCCCTGTATGCCTATGGCCGCGTGCCCCTGCTGAGTACGGAGACCTGCCTCATCAAGGCTGCTGCCGGCAGCTGCGACTGTCACCGGGCGGGGGGACTGCGGGACCGGGCCGGCAGGCTCTATCCCCTGCAGCGCACCGGGGGCTGCCGGAATATCCTGTATACGCCGGATAAGATCTTTCTGGGGGACAGGCTGAAAACGCTGAAGGGCCTGGGCGTCAGGACGCTGCACCTGGCCTTCACCACGGAAAACGCCAGAGAGTGCGTGACCATCACCGGGCGGTATCTGGGCATGAACGCTTACGTGCCCGGCGCCAGGATGCGAGGATATGATGAAGAAGACAAAGCTGGTACTGGCTTCCGCGTCTCCAAGAAGGCTGGCCCTTCTGGAGATGCTGGACCTGTTTGATATCACCGTTCTCCCCGCCAAGGGGGAGATCCCCATGGATCCCGCTCTGCCCACGGCGGAGGCCGTCGCGCAGGTGGCCCTGCACAAGGCCATGGACAGCGCGGCGCTTGCGCCCCGGGATTCCCTCGTTCTCGCCGCGGACACCGTGGTGGAACTGGACGGGCAGATCCTGGGCAAGCCCAGGGACGAAGCGGAGGCCTTCCGCATGCTCCGGGCCCTTTCCGGCCGCCGGCACCGGGTATATACCGGCATGGCGCTGATCCAAGGGGATCGGACCCTCCGGGATACCGCGTCCTCGGACGTATGGTTCCGGGAACTGGAGGATGAGGAGATCCGGGCCTATATCCGCACCGGCAGCCCCATGGACAAGGCGGGCGCCTACGGGGCCCAGGACCTTGCCGCGCTGTTCGTGGAACGCATCCAGGGAGAATTCTACACTGTGGTGGGTCTGCCTATGTGCGGACTTGCCAGGCTGCTGGCCGCCTTCGGCGTCCGGCTATGGAGCTGAAATGGCAAGATTTTTCAAAACCGCGGGACTCATCGTGCTCGTCCTGCTGGCCCTGATCCTGGCCCTCACCTGTGTGGGCAGGCTCCTGGGGAACAATTCTCCTCTGGCCCAGAGCCTCCAGGCCCTGCTCTCCCCGGTGGAGAGCGTTCTGGACCGGGGCATCGCCAAGCTTGAGGACATATACGGCTATATGCACGAATTCGACGAGCAGAAGGCGGAGAACGCCCAGCTGAAGGCGCGCATTGCGGATATGGAGGCGGAGGTCCGGCGCAGCAAGGACGCCAACGAGGAAAACGCCAGGCTCCGGCAGCTGCTGGACCTGAAGCGCAGCCAGCTGGACTACGCCCTGGTGGACGGGAACCTGATCTCCTGGTCCGCCTCCAACTGGAGCAGCTCCTTCGCCGTGGACCGGGGCAGCCGGGACGGAATCTCCGCCGGGGACTGCGTCATTACGGAATGCGGCTATCTGGTGGGCATCGTCACGGACTGCGGCAAGTATTCCTCCACTGTCCGCACACTGCTGGATCCCCGGAGCGCCGTGGCCGCCAGGATGGACGAGGCGGGGCTCACCGCCGTGGCCGCCGGCGACTTTTCCCTCATGCCCCACGGACAGCTGAAGCTCACCTATCTGCAGGACGCGGGCGCTCTGTGCATCGGCGAGAAGGTCCTGACCACCGGCAGCGGCGGCATCTACCCCGCCGGTCTGGTGATCGGCACCGTGACGGAGCTGGGTCTGGACCAGGGCGGGTTCACGGAGTACGGCGTGCTCTCCCCCGCCGTGGAGCTCACCACCCTGCGCCAGGTATTCATCATCAAGGGGAACCGGGAGGCTCAGGAAGATGCGGGCTGAACATCTGCGCTGCGCCCTGCGTCTGGCGCTGGTCCTTCTGATCGCCTATCTTCTGGAGGATACGCTCCTGTCCCGGCTGAGGCCCTGGAACGCCATGCCCCTGCCCATTCCCCTGCTGGCCGCCGCGGCGGGTCTCGGCGGCGGCGGTCTGCTGGGCGGCGTCTTCGGTCTTGCCGCCGGGATCGTGTGCGACAGCTCCCTGGGGGAATCCGGGCTGCTTTTCACCGTGCTGCTCACGGTGCTGGGGTTCTTCTGCGGCTTCATGGGAGAGTTTATCCTGTCCCGCAGCCTCCCCTCCTTTTTGATCCTGTCCGGCGCGACGCTGGTCATCTGCACCGGCATGCAGGCGCTGCTGTTCGGCATGCTGATCCCCACGCCGCTGAAGGACCTGGGTCTGACGTGCCTGAAGCAGCTCATTCTGACCCTTCCCTTCCTGCTGCCGGCGTACATCTGCGTCCGCTGGGCGCTGCGGCCCCTGCGCGGCGTGCGCAGGAAGTCCCGCTCATGAGGCTGTGAAATGAAGAAGAAAAACACCTTTTCTCTCCGCGCGGGTCGGGGCGTTCTGCTGGTGGCGCTGCCTCTGCTGCTGAGCTGCGCCGTCCTGTTCGCCCTGTATACCATGCAGGTCATCAAAACCGAATACTATGCCGAGCAGAGCCGGAACACGGTGTACAGCACCGAGGTCGCCGCCGCCGCCCGGGGGGAGATCCTGGACCGGCACGGACGGGTGCTGGTGACCAACCGGATCAGCCTGGACGTGACCATTGACCGGAAGCGTCTGGTTGAGGGCCAGGATCCCAACGGGGCCATCCTTGGCCTGATCCGGCTGGTGACGGACGCGGGGTATTCGTATACGGACACCATGCCCATCTCCCGGGAAACGCCCCTCCGGTATCTGGAGGGCGGTCAGGAGACCTTTGCCAGGTATCTGGACCATTTTGAGCTGGAGCCGGATACGGACGCAGACGGGCTGATCACCTGGATGCGCCGCCATTACGGCATACCGGAGGAGTACACCCAGGAGATGGCCCGTACCGCCGCCGGCGTGCGGTGGGAGCTGGAGCGGCGGGAGCTGTTCGACGGCGGCACCTATATCTTCTCCGGCGACGTGGATACCGAGCTGGTGGCCGCCGTATCGGAGCGCTGCTACCCCGGCGTCACGGTGGTGACCAACTCCGCGCGGCAGTACAACACCTCCTATGCCGCCCATCTGCTGGGCCGGGTGGGTCCCATCTCCCAGGATGAGATGGACTATTATCTGGACAAGGGCTATCCCATGAACGCCTCCGTGGGCCGGGACGGCGTGGAAAAGGCGTTTGAGGAATATCTCCACGGCACCAACGGCGTGAAGGTCACGGTGCGGGGAGAGGACGGCCAGATCATCAACAGCTATTATCAGGAGGAGCCCGTTGCGGGCAAGAACGTGTATCTCACCCTGGACCTGAGCTGCCAGCAGGTGCTGGAGGACGCTCTGGCTGCGGAGATCGAAAAGATCAACCGGAACCGGCTGGATGAGGCCAAGCCGGGAGAAGAGGTACAGCTTGCCAGGAACGGCGCCGCCGTGCTCATCCAGGTGGGCACCGGCGACCTGCTGGCCTCCGCCTCCTACCCCACCTTTGACCTGGCGAATTTCAGCAGGGATTACGCCCAGCTGATCGCCGATCCCGCAGCGCCCCTGTTCAACCGGGCCTTCCAGGGCACCTATGCCCCCGGCTCCACCTTCAAGGCCCTCACCGCCACCGCCGCTCTGCAGGAGGGGATCATCACCCCGGAGAGCACTATCTATGACAAGGGCGTTATCGACGAATATGAGGGCTACCGCTTCACCTGCTGGATCTATCCCGGGTCCCACGGCACCATCAACGTGAAGGAAGCCCTGCAGGTATCCTGCAACTACTTCTTCTATCTCATGGGCCGTTCCCTGGGCATAGACAATCTGGATAAGTACGGCGAGCGCTTCGGTCTGGGGCAGTCCACAGGGATCGAGCTGTATGAGGAGGAGGGCGTCCTCGCCTCCCGGGCCTACAAGAAGGAGCACGTGGGCGAGGATTGGTACGTGGGAGATACGCTGCTGGCCGCCATCGGCCAGTCCTACCATCTGTTCACGCCCCTGCAGCTTGCCTCCTATGCCGCCACCATTGCCGCCGACGGCAAGCGCTACGGCGTGCATATGCTGCGCAGCGTCGTCGATCCCGCCACCGGCAGCGTGGTGAAGGACAACACGCCCCGGATCGTGAACGACGTGGAAGCGGACCCGGCGGTATTCCGGGAGGTGAAGGACGGCATGCTCATGGCCTCCCGCTACGGCTCCGCCTCCTACGTTTTCCGGAATTACGATATTCCCGTCTGCTCCAAGACCGGCACCGCCCAGGTCTTTGAGGACCAGGTGAACAACGCCGTATTCATCGCCTTCGCCCCCAGAGAAAACCCGGAGATCGCCCTGGCCGTGGTGGTGGAAAACGGCGGAAACGGATACTACCTGGCGGAAGTGGCGCGGGATGTATTCGACTGGTATTTCCACCGGCAGGAGGAGCCCGCCCCCATTCCGGAGGATCAGCTTCTCCCCTGACCCCGGAAGCATTTCATCTCCCACAGCCTCTGCCCTGACAGAGGCAAGGAAAGGAGGGTCCCGGTTTTGTCCGACGTGATCCTGGTGGCCTCCGGCAAGGGAGGCACGGGAAAGAGCACCACCACCGCCGCCCTTGCCTGCGCCCTGGCGGAGCTGGGCCGCAGCGTCGTCTGCCTGGACGCAGACGCGGAGCTGCGGAATCTGGACCTTTGTCTCGGCCTCAGCGACGACGCCCTATGGGACTATGGGGACGTGCTGGATTCCCGCTGCAGTCTGGACGAAGCCCTCACCGTTTCGCCGGAGTATCCCTCCCTCTCCCTGCTGGCCGCCCCTTTGGAGCCGGTGGAGCAGGGACTCGGCGGTCTCATCCGGCTGCTGGAGGACCGGTTCGAGTACTGTTTTCTGGACTGCCCCGGCGGGCTGCGCTCCGCCGCGGAGTATGCTCCGATGGCGACCCTCGCCCTCATTGTGACCAACACGGACCCCTGCAGCCAGCGGGACGGCGCGCGGGCGGCGCAGCTGCTCACGGAGCGCGGCCTTCCCGGCGCCAGGCTGCTCATCAACCGGGTCTCCCGCAGCTTTCTCCGTTCCACCGCCTCCACCCTGGACGACACCATCGACCAGGTGGGGCTGCAGCTGATCGGCTACGTGCCGGAGGACAGGGCCGTGACCCTGGCCCTGGCGTCCGGCCGTCCCCTGCTCTCCTGTTCTTCCCGCGGCGCCGCTGCCGCGTACCGGCGTATTGCCCGCCGTCTGGACGGGCAGCACGTACCGTTAAGGAGGTAAGCCATGAATATCGCGCTGATCGCCCACAACAACAAGAAAGAACTGATGGTGCAGCTCTGCATTGCCTACTGCGGCATTTTCTCCAACCATACCCTCTGCTCCACCAGCACCACCTCCCGCCTCATTACGGAGGCGACGGGCATGAAGGTACAAAAATACATGTCCAGGACCCAGGGCGGGATCCAGCAGATCGCCGCCCGGATAGCCTATAACGAGATCGACCTTGTGCTCTTCCTGGCCGACCCCCAGTCTCCCGAGTATATGGAGGACATGGGGCTCATTGCCCGGCTCTGCGACCAGTACAGCATTCCCTTTGCCTCCAACGTGGCTACGGCGGAGGTGCTGATCCTGGGCCTGCAGCGGGGCGACCTGGGATGGCGGGACATCGTCAATCCCAAAAAGCGCTGACGCATTTCAGAAAGGAATCAAACCCATGGAAAAAATCAAACCCAGAACACTCTCCGGCTTTCTGGAGCTGCTGCCGGAGCGGGAGAGTCAGATGCAGCGGATACAGCAGATCCTGCGGGATACCTATGCTCTGTTCGGCTTCACCCCCATCGACACGCCGCTGATGGAGGCCAGCGAGATCCTCCTGGCCAAGGGCGGCGGAGAGACGGAGAAGCAGATCTACCGCTTTGAGAAGGGGGATACGGACCTGTCCCTCCGCTTCGACCTGACGGTGCCCCTGGCCAAATATGTGGCCATGAACGCGGGACAGCTCGCCTTTCCCTTCCGCCGGTACCAGATCGGCAAGGTGTACCGGGGCGAGCGCGCCCAGCGGGGCCGCTTCCGGGAGTTCTACCAGGCGGACGTGGACGTGATCGGGGACGGCAGCCTGGACCCCGCCAACGAGGCGGAGATCGTGGCCGTCATCTGCGAGACCTTCCGGCGGCTGGGGCTGAGCCGCTTCCAGATCCGCATGAACAACCGCCGCTTCCTCAACGGCCTCTTTGAATACCTGGGCCTGAAGGAAAAGTCCGCCGCCGTGCTGGGGGCCATCGACAAGCTGGACAAGATCGGCCGGGACAAGGTGCAGGAGATCCTCACCGGGGACCTGGGCATCCCGGCGGACAGGGCCGGCGAACTCATGGACATCGTCTCCTCCCCCGATCCGGAGGCCATGCTGGATTCCCTCACGGGCAAGTGCGAGGCCCTGGACAGGGGCATCGCCGAGCTGCGGCAGGTGACGGGGCTGCTTCCCGCCTTCGGCGTGCCGGAGGACAAGTGGCGCCTGGACCTGACCATTGCCCGGGGCCTGGACTACTACACCGGCACCGTCTATGAAACGACCCTGCTGGACTACCCCGAGGTGGGCTCCGTCTGCTCCGGCGGGCGCTACGACAACCTGGCGGAGTATTACACGGACAGGAAGCTCCCCGGCGTGGGGGTGAGCATCGGCGTCAGCCGCCTCTTCTTCATCCTCCAGGACCAGGGCCTGCTGCGCAGCGAGGCGGCGAAGCCCCCCTGCGACGCCCTGGTGATCCCCATGGGGGACGTGCTGGACGCGGCGGTGGCCGCCTCCACGGTCCTGCGCTCCGCCGGGGTGCGGACCCAGATCTATATGGAGCAAAAAAAGGCCAAGGCCAAATTCGCCTACGCCGACCGGCTGCGCATCCCCTTCGCCGTCGTCATCGGGGAGGACGAGAAGGCCGCCGGGACGGTCTCTCTGA
>JAEEGI010024433.1_pt1 | contig 11777 bp, 9 predicted proteins | sample 8958751 | NCBI WGS metagenome assembly JAEEGI01 (sample SAMN16246545, study PRJNA631951) | gut metagenome | biome: gut microbiome; feature: rumen; material: KS-attached | host: Bos | place: Iran: Karaj | collected 2018-10 | reverse complement strand
GGTGAATCTCAAATGGACTGGATGGATCAAGAAAAAGAAAGAGGTATTACTATTACTAGTGCTGCAACTACTGCACACTGGAAAGGATATCGTTTAAATATCATTGATACCCCAGGACACGTAGACTTTACTGTAGAAGTACAAAGAAGTTTAAAAGTATTAGATGGTGCTATTGCACTATTGGATGCTCAAGCTGGTGTTGAACCTCAAACAGAAACTGTTTGGAGACAAGCTGATGAATATCATGTTCCAAGAATGTTTTTTGCGAACAAAATGGATAAAGTAGGAGTAGATTTTAATTATACTATTAAAACTATTAAAGATAGATTAGGAGTAAACTTTGCCCCTATTCAATGGCCAATTGGAGCAGAAAATAATTTTAATGGAATTATTGATTTAGTTACAATGAAAGCTTATCAATACGATAGAGATCAAAAAGAAGAACCAGTTGAAATTGAAATTCCTGCAGATTTAAAGGAACTTGCTGAAACTAAGAGATTAGAATTAATTGAAAAAGCAGTTGAATTTGATGATGCATTAATGGAAAAATATTTAATGGGAGAAGAATTAACAATTGATGAAATTAAGAGCGCTATCAGAAAAGGTGTTCTTTCAGCAAAATTCTTCCCAGTTATGTGCGGAACAGCCCACTTCAATATTGGTGTTAAATTAGCATTAGATGCAGTTATAGATTATTTCCCTGCACCTACAGATGTAGCATCAATCGAATGTTATAACCCTAAAACAGGTGAAGATGTATTTAGAAAACCAAGTGATGATGAACCATTCACTGCTATGGCATTCAAAATTATGACAGACCCTTATGTTGGTCGTTTAGCATTCTTCCGTGTTTATTCAGGACATTTAACAAGTGGTTCTTATGTACTAAATAGTACTAAGGGAGAAAAAGAAAGAATTGGTCGTATATTACAAATGCATGCTAATAATCGTAAAGAAATTACTGAAGTATATTGCGGTGAAATAGCAGCAGCAGTAGGTTTAAAAGATACAACAACTGCTGATACATTATGTGATGAAAAGAGTCCAGTTGTTATGAAGGGTATGGAATTCCCATTACCAGTTATTGATGAAGCAATTGAACCGAAGAGTAAAGCAGACCAAGATAAAATGGCAATTGCCTTACAAAAACTTGCAGAAGAAGATCCAACATTTAAATATAAGACAGACCATGAAACAGGACAAACTCTTATTTCTGGTATGGGTGAATTACACTTAGAAGTTCAAGTTGAAAGAATGAGAAGAGAATTCAATGTTGATTGTAATGTTGGTCGTCCTCAAGTTGCATATCGTGAAACTATTACTGCAACTGCTGATTGTGAAGGTAAATATATTAAACAATCAGGTGGTCGTGGACAATACGGACATGTTTGGGTTAAATTTGAACCAAATCCTGAAAAGGGATATGAATTTGTTGATGCAATCGTTGGTGGTGTAGTTCCTCGTGAATATATACCAGTAACTGATAAAGGTTTACAAGAAGCTATGATGGGTGGAATGATTGCTGGATATCCAGTAGTAGATGTTAAAGCAACATTATTTGATGGTTCTTACCATGATGTTGACTCATCAGAAATGGCTTTCAAAATTGCCGCATCAATGGCATTAAAGGAAGCTGCTAAAAAATGTAAACCAGTATTACTTGAACCTATTATGAGAGTTGAAGTAGTAGTACCTGAAGAATATATGGGTAATGTTATGGGTGACTTAACAAGTAGAAGAGGTAAACCAATGGGTAATGAATCTCGTGGTAATGCATTATCAATTAATGCAATGGTACCTTTAGCAGAAATGTTTGGTTACGCTACTACATTACGTTCTAATTCACAAGGTCGTGGAAACTTCACAATGACATTAGATCACTATGAAGAAGTTCCAAAAAATATTGCTGAAGAAATAATTAAGAAAAACAGCATTAATTAAGAATAATACTTGAAAATTTTTCAAGCATTAGATAAAATATAATAGTAATAAGAAAAGGAGGAATATTATTATGGCAAGAGAAAAATTCGATCGTTCTAAGGAACACGTTAATATAGGTACTATTGGACACGTAGACCATGGTAAAACTACATTAACTGCTGCGATCACTAAATATTTTGGTCAATTTGTTGATTATGCTGATATCGACAAAGCTCCAGAAGAAAGGGAAAGAGGTATTACTATTAATACTGCTCACGTTGAGTATGAAACTGAAAAACGTCACTATGCTCACGTAGACTGTCCAGGACATGCCGATTATGTTAAAAACATGATTACTGGTGCTGCTCAAATGGATGGTGCTATCCTTGTTGTTTCTGCTGCTGATGGTCCTATGCCACAAACTAGAGAACATATTTTATTATCTCGTCAAGTTGGTGTACCTAAGATCGTTGTATACATGAACAAATGTGATCAAGTTGATGATCCAGAATTATTAGACTTAGTAGAAATGGAAATTAGAGAATTATTAGGAGAATATGGATTTGATCCAGATTGTCCTATCATTCGTGGTAGTGCTCTTAAAGCATTAGAAGGTGATGAAAAAGCTGCTCAATCAATTCGTGATTTAATGGCTGCTGTTGATTCATATATCGAAGCTCCAGTAAGAGATGACCAAAAACCATTCTTAATGAGTATTGAAGACGTATTCACTATTTCAGGACGTGGAACTGTTGTTACAGGACGTGTTGAACGTGGAAAGTTAAATCTTAACGATGAAGTTGAAATTGTTGGTTTAAGACCTACTCAAAAATCAGTTGTTACTGGTATTGAAATGTTCCGTAAATCATTAGATTTCGCTCAAGCTGGTGATAACGCTGGTGTATTACTACGTGGTATCGCTCGTGAAGACGTTGAAAGAGGACAAGTTTTAGCTAAACCTGGAACTGTTACTCCTCATACTAAGTTTAAAGCAAGTGTTTATGTTCTATCTAAAGAAGAAGGTGGAAGACATACTCCATTCTTCTCAAATTATCGTCCACAATTCTATTTCAGAACTACAGATGTAACTGGTGTTATCGAGTTACCTGCTGGTGTTGAAATGGTTATGCCTGGTGATAACGTTGACATGACAGTTGAATTAATCGCTCCAGTAGCACTTGAAAATGGAACTAAGTTCTCAATCCGTGAAGGTGGAAGAACTGTTGGTTCTGGTGTTGTTACTGAAATCGTTAAATAATTTAAACTTTAGAACCTAGAAATAGGTTCTTTTTTTGTGTTATTTATGGTAAAATAATCTATATGAAAGAAGAGATATTATGAGAACGAGAACTAGATTTGCTCCATCACCTACTGGCTTTATGCATATAGGTAATTTAAGAACCGCTATATTTGAATATTTAGTAGCTAAACATGATGGTGGAGATTTCCTACTTAGAATCGAAGATACTGACCAAAATAGAAAAGTAGAAGGTGCAATCGATTTTATTTATGATACATTAAAATTATGTAACATAGATATTGATGAAGGGCCAAGTAATGAAGGAAATTGTGGACCTTATGTTCAAAGTGAAAGATTAGATATATATAAGAAATATGCAGAAGAATTAATTGCTAAGGGTCATGCTTATAGATGTTTTTGTACAGAGGAAACATTACAAGAAATGCGTGAAGAAGCAGATAAGAAGAAAGTTCCATTTATGTATGATGGTAGATGTTCTCACTTAACAGATGAAGAAGTACAAGCTAAAATTGATGCTGGTATTCCTTATGTAATTAGACAAAAGATGCCTAAATATGGAGTAAGTGTTGTACATGATGTTGTATATGGGGATGTTAGAGTAGAAAATAAAGTATTAGAAGATCAAATACTTCTTAAGAGTGATGGTTATCCAACCTATAACTATGCAAATGTTATTGATGACCATTTAATGTCAATTAGTCATGTTATAAGAGGTAATGAATATCTTGCTCAAACGCCTAAATATAATTTATTATATGAAGCATTTGGTTGGAACCCACCAACATATATTCATGTACCAATGGTTTTAGGAGAAGATGGTAATAAATTATCTAAAAGAAATGGTGATGCATCATTCATGGATTTATATCATGATGGATATTTACCTAACGCAATAGTTAATTATTTAGTTTTACTTGGATGGAGTCCATCTACTAATCAAGAAGTATACTCTATGCAAGAATTAATTGAAAATTTTGATATGCATAGAATTAGTAAGAGTCCATCTAATTATGATATTAAGAAATTAAGATGGTTTAATGCTAAATATATTAAAGCTTTATCTGATGAAGAATATCTTAAATTTGTAAGACCATTCTTAACATTAGATGTTAGTGATAAAAGCGAAGAATGGGTTAATAAGCTATTGTTAATTTATAAAGATCATTTATCATACGGTAAAGAAATAAATGATTTAGTAACAATATTCTTCAATGATAATATAAATATTAGTGATGAAAATAAGGAATTCTTAAATAGTGATGAAAGTATTCCAACAGTTATTAATGCATACAGAGAAGAACTTGAAAAATTAAATGATTGGACAGTAGAAAATATTGCTAATGTTATAAATATTGTTAAGGAAAAGACAGGTATTAAAGGTAAACTATTATATATGCCAATTAGAATTAAGATAAGTGGTGTAGAGCATGGACCTGAATTACCTGATGAAATCTATTTAATTGGAAAAGAAAGAGTGTTAGATAGATTAAAATAAAAAGGAGGGTATTATGAAAATTTATAATACTGAAACGAGAAAAATTGAAGATTTTATTCCTTGGAATAATGATAAAGTAACTATGTATACTTGTGGACCAACTGTGTATCATTATGCTCATATTGGTAACTTGAGAACTTATATAATGGAAGATATATTAGAAAAAAGTTTAAATTATGTAGGATTTAATGTTAAAAGGGCTATGAATATTACTGATGTTGGCCATTTATCAAGTGATGCTGATACTGGCGATGATAAGATGGTTAAATCAGCAAAAGAAGCACATAAGACAGTAATGGAAATTGCTAAATTCTATACTGATGCCTTTTTTGAAGATTTTAAGAAATTAAACATTAAGAAACCGGAAATTATTAGCCCTGCTACTGATAATATAGATGAATATATTAAGATAATTGAAAAATTAATAGATAGTGGATATGCTTATCAAGCTGGTGGTAATATCTATTTTGATACTTCTAAATTAAAGAACTATTATAGATTGACTAATCAAGATACCGATGATTTAATTGGGGGAGTAAGAGATACTGTTGAAGTAGATGATAATAAAAGAAATAAAGCAGATTTTGTTTTATGGTTTACAAAAAGCAAATTTGATAGCCAAGATTTAAAATGGGATAGTCCATTTGGTGTTGGTTATCCAGGATGGCATATTGAATGTTCTGGTATAAGTATGAAATATTTAGGCGAATATCTAGATATTCATTGTGGAGGAGTAGACAATATATTTCCTCATCATACTAATGAAATTGCCCAATCAGAGTCATATTTAGGACATACATGGTGTAAATATTGGATACATGGTGAACATTTAAATGATTCATCTGGTAAAATGAGCAAAAGTAAAGGTAAAACTCTTACAGTTAGTACTTTAGAAGAAGCGGGATATAATCCCTTAAGTTATAGATATATGTGTTTACAAAGTCATTATCGTAAACAATTAACATTTTCGTATGATTCACTAGATACTAGTGAGAATGCTTATAAGAAGTTAAAAAACAGAACTTTATCTTTAACTAATACTGGTGATGTAGATAATAATAAATATGAAGAATACAACAATAAATTTAAGGAATGTCTAGAAGATGATTTGAATACATCAAATGCTTTATCTACTTTATATGATGTATTAAAAAGTGATTTAAATGATAGTACTAAATATAAATTAGTAATGGATTTTGATAAAGTTCTAGGCTTAGATTTACTTAAGGAAGATAAAAAATATGTTGATGAAGAATTCATAAGTAAGAAAATAGATGAGAGAAATATTGCTAAACAAAATAAGGACTACGCTACTGCAGATAGTATTAGAAATGAATTGTTAGAAATGGGTATAGTATTAAAAGATACTAGAGAAGGAACTACATACGAGGTGAGATAATGGGATATAGTACTGGAGAAATAATATTATATTTATTAATTATTGGTATTCCATTACTTGCACAACTAAGAATAACTAGTGCTTATAATAAATATAAGAAAGTAAATAATAGTAATAAGTTATCTGGATTTGAAGTAGCAAGAAAAATACTAGATGCCAATGGACTTGAAAAGGTTTATGTTGTTGAAACAAGTGGTAATTTAACAGACCATTATGATCCAACAAGAAAGGTTATTAAATTATCTACAGATGTATTTAATGGTGAAACAGTAGCTGCTGCTGGAGTAGCAGCCCATGAATGTGGGCACGCAATTCAAGATAAAGTGGGTTATAAGCCGCTAAGAATAAGGCATATGCTTGTTCCAATAGTTAATATAACGTCATATTTTTCTTGGGTTGTAATACTTATTGGAATAGCATCCCAATATTTTAAAGTATTTCTTATAGGTATAGCCTTAATTAGTATTGGTTTATTATTTCATTTAGTTACATTATCTGTTGAATTTGATGCAAGTAATAGGGCAAAAAAGGAATTAATTAAATTAAAATTAATTAGTGATAGTGAATTAGATGGGGTAAAAAGTGTACTTGGTGCTGCAGCAATGACATATGTAGCTAGTGTACTTACAAGTATAATGGAAATAGCAAGATTGTTATTAAGATATAATAGAAGATAATGTTGAAAACAAAAATGTTTTCAACATTTTGATTAAGGAAGTGTTTTTTTGAATAGATATAAAAAAGTAAAAAAAGCTAGTATATTAGGTATAGTTGGTAATATTTTTTTGTTTGTTATAAAAATAATAATATCATTAATAACAGGTAGTAAAGCAATGCTTGCTGATACATTTAATAGTGCTGGTGATATCTTATCATCAACTATTACATTTATTGGCAATAAAATTGCATCTAAACCAAGTGATGATGATCATAATTTAGGCCATGGCAAGGCAGAGTATATATATTCTATGATTATTAGTGAAATAATAATATTATCATTTATATTAATATTTAAATCATCAGTAGATAATTTAATTAATAATGCTAAATATACATTTTCAATATGGCTAATAATAATATGTATAGTAACAATTGTTATTAAATTAATATTATTTGTTATAACTCATAAAATAGCTAAAGAAGAGAATAACTTGCTTATGGAAGCTAATAGTAGAGATCATATTAATGATTCTTGTATAACATTATTAAATCTTATCTCTATCATCTTTGCATATTTTAATATATATTATTTAGATAGTATTGTAGCGATAATAATATCTATATGGTTTATACTATCATCTGTGAATATTTTTATTAAAAGTTATGATGTATTAATGGATAAGGCAATATCTGATGAAGTAAAAAAAGAGGTGTTAGAGATTATTAATAGTCACAAAGAAATAAAAGGTATTCAGCATTTCAATTCTACTCCAGTTGGTTATAAATATCAGATATCATTTACAATATTTGTAGATGGTAATATGACCACTTATGAAAGCCATAAAATTGCAGATAATTTAGAAAAAGAAATAAATAAGAATATTGAGGAAATATATTTAACAGTCATTCATGTTAATCCAATTGAAAAGGAGAAATAAAGTGAATGTAGATAGAATAGTAAATGAATTAAGAAATGGTAATTTAGTTATTACTCCAACTGATACAGTATATGGTATAATGGGAGATTCCAAAAATAGAGATGTAATAGAAAAAGTTTATGAAGCTAAGAAAAGGGACAAAAGAAAACCATTAATATTACTTGTTAGTGACATAGATATGTTAAAAGAGTATACAAAAGAATTAAATAATCTAGAAGAAGAACTAATAAAAAGATATATGCCTGGGAAATTAACTATTATATTAAAAAAAAATGATAAAGTAATGAATAGTATTACTAATAATAGTGAATATGTAGGTATAAGAATACCAGATAATAAATATTTAATAGATATTATTAACAAATTAGGTAATCCAGTAATATCAACAAGTGCTAATTTATCTAACGAAGAGGTTATTACTGATATTCATAGTATAAATAAAGAATTATTAGAATATATATCTTTTATTTACGATGGAGGAATAATTAAGGCTAGTTCATCAACAATTATAAAAGTTGTTGATAATAATATAGAATTCTTAAGAGAAGGAGAATTAGCAAGTATAATAAAAAGCGATTATAAGTTATTTAAATAAACTTATAATTGCTTTTTTATATATATCTTTAGCTATATTATAACCATCTTTATTCATTCTAATATAATTATCTAACATAATACCACTATTTATTTCTAGAATAAATAATTTATTATCTTTAGTTTTAATAATATCAATACTACCTATCTTTAAATTTATTTTCTTAGCAGTTTTTAATGCTAATTTAGTTAATTTACTATCCAACTTCTTATCATCAATCTTTTTGGATATTGCCCCACCAGATAAATTATATTTCCAGTTATAAGTAAATACTTCATCTTCATTTAGTATTCTATCATATTCTTTATTTTTTAGGTTGTTTTTAAAATAACTATAATTAAAATCAAATAGCAACTTTCTAATACTATCTTTACCATTACCAATAACTTCTGGTTTATATTTAGCATATTTTAGCATTACCTCATCATTTACTATAACAAATCTGTATTCATTTAAAATTTCATAGTAAGGACACATACTAATAGAGAAATTTTTTCTAAATAGTTTATCTAATACTTCATCTATTTCTATTTCTTTTGTAATATGATATACTCCAATTCCACAAGTACCGAGATTTTGTTTAATAACTATATTCCTATTATTATTTTTAAAATAATTATGAACATATTCATACGTATTACAATCCTTAGCATAATCATTATTATTATCTTTGTTATATACTATTTTGTATTCAATAATTGGTATATTTAAATACTTAAGTAAGTCATGAGTAGCATATTTATCATCACATATGTTTCCCAAAGCATGATCATTTAAACCAATTTTATACCCAAACAAATAATTAATCTTATGGTCTTTTTTTAAGATAGTAACAAAATCTTTGGAAATAAAATCATATTTTATGCCTTCTTCATTACATATTTCTTTAATAATTTGTCTAAAAGTATTGTTCATTGGAGTCACCTCAAGTAATATTTTACCATATTTATTAATTATTAAGCATATATTTATTATGGTGATATATATAAATACATATATAGTTAAAAGTGGAGATACTCTATATGGTATATCTAATCAATATGGAGTATCTGTAGTTGATTTATTAAAATTAAATAATCTATCTTCAGGTAGTGTTATTAAAGTTGGTCAAACAATTATAATACCCAATAATTCTGGTAGCAATCCAAACACAACGTTTAATTATACGGTAAAAAAAGGAGATACTTTGTATGGAATAGCCAGGATGTATAAAACTAGTGTTCAAGAATTGGTTAAATTAAATAACTTAGTTAATAGTGATTTAAGTATTGGTCAAATATTAAAAATACCAGAGATGTACAATAGTGAAGAAGAAATAAATTTACCAGAATATATCAATTATACTGTTAGGAAGGGAGATACATTATATTCAATATCTAAAAAATATGGAATAACTCCCGATTTAATTATTAAAGATAATTCTTTATCTAATAATAATTTAACTATTGGAGAGGTATTAAAGATAAGAATATTAAATGATAATGGTGTTATTGAAGAGTGTTTTGGAGAAGATTATATAATACCAACAAGTACTAATTATATTAGTTATACAGTAAAAAAAGGGGATTCTTTATATAGTATTGCAAATAAATATAATATAAGTGTATCTAGTATAGTAAGTGCTAATAATTTGAAGAGTAATAATTTAAGGATTGGCGAGATACTTAAAATACCAATAGTATCTAGTGGAAGTACTACAATGAAGTATATTGTAAAAAAGGGAGATAGTTTATATTCAATTGCTCGAAAATACAATACAACAGTTGATAATCTTAAGAAAAAGAATAATTTAACAGGTAACAACTTAAGTATAGGGCAAGAATTAATAATATAAGGGGGATTTATGAATAATATATATTTTGATAATTTTAAAAATATGGAAGAATCTAAATTATTTTTAGATAAGAATCAGGGAACAGGTAACTTAGTTATAAGGGCATCATCTGCAAATGAAGCAATACCAATAAGTAATGTTAAAGTCATAGTTAGTATAACTATTGATAATAACAATATTATCTTCTTTAGCGGAATAACTGATTCATCTGGGATGACACCGAAAATAACATTACCAGCACCTTTATATAACGAAAATAATTTAGTGGCACCCCTTTATACAACATATGATATAAAAGCTGTATATAATGGTGAGGACTATAGTTATAAAGTTAATCTATATGATGATATATGTGTTATGCAAACTATAAATATTATTCCAGATGTAATGGAAAGGAAATTCTATTATTATGGCAATTAGATATCCAATTGTACCAAATAATATAACAGTACATCTAGGCAAACCAGATGAAAATGCTAAGAATGTTACTGTATCATTTACTGATTATATATCTAATGTAGCAGCATCCGAAATATATCCTACATGGCCTAGAAATGCCTTAATTGCAAATATTTATGCTATTATATCTTTTACTATGAATAGAATTTATAATGAATGGTATCCATCAAAAGGATATAATTTTGATATAACATCATCTTCTATATATGACCAATCATTTATTTTAAATAGATCTACATATGAAAATATTAATAATATAGTGGAAGAAATATTTAATAATTATGTAGTAAAGGGCAATCAAATACAGCCATATTTTACCAAATATTGTGATGGAAGAAAAACTACTTGTAATGGACTTTCTCAATGGGGTAGTGTAACCCTTGCAAATGAAGGTAAAACACCACTGGAAATATTAAAGTATTATTATGGTAATGATATATCTATTAAGTATGATGCTCCAGTTGGAGATGCGTCTAATACTGGATATCCCGGATATGATGTATCATTAGGCGGTTTTGGCAATCCAGTTTTAGCCATTCAAAGAGATTTAAGAAGAATTAGAAAGAATTACCCTGCAATACCAGATATAACTAGCACTGTGGGTATCTATGATAAAGAAACCGAAGATGCTGTTAAGAAATTTCAAGAGATATTTGGGTTACCAGTAACAGGAGTAGTTAATAAAGCAACTTGGTATAAAATAAAATATATCTATACTAGTGTTAAGAAATTATCGGATTTATATAGTGAAGGTATATCACTTGATGAAGCAACATTTTTATATGATGATAGTCTAGAATATGGAGATACTGGTATAGAAGTAGAGTATATTCATTATTTTTTAGATGCAATAGCCTTCTTAGATCAAGACATACCAAGACTTCCTACTAACTCAGTATATAATAACAATACTGTTACTATGGTAAAAGCTTTTCAACAAAAATATAATTTACCGGTTACTGGTAAATTTACCTATGCTGATTTTAAAGTGTTAATAAATGCTTATAATAATATATTAAAATCTTATCCTAAGGAATATCAAGATTATATAGATGAATTATATCCTTATATTTTTTTGACTAGAGGTATGACTGGAGAAGATGTAAGAAGATTTCAAAAATTTTTGTTAAAAATATGTAGATATGATAAATCAATACCTGGAGTAAGAGTAAATGGAATATTTGATGAATTAACTGAGAAATCTGTTTATAAATTG
>JAEEGI010024432.1_pt1 | contig 11777 bp, 7 predicted proteins | sample 8958751 | NCBI WGS metagenome assembly JAEEGI01 (sample SAMN16246545, study PRJNA631951) | gut metagenome | biome: gut microbiome; feature: rumen; material: KS-attached | host: Bos | place: Iran: Karaj | collected 2018-10 | reverse complement strand
GATGCCTCGCGCGTCATCGTGGGCTGCGTCCCCTCCAGCTTCGGAGGCCGCGGCTTCACCGTGGGCGACCTTGCCGAGCGTTTCGAGGCCGTGGCCGGCATCAACGCCGGCGGCTTCCTGGACGAGGGCGGGATGGGCTCCGGCGCCTATCCCGACAGCCTGGTCGTCTTTGAGGGCGAGATCTATTTCGGCACGCGCGGGACGGGCAGGGGCTTCGTCGGCCTCGACCGGGAGCACCGCCTCCACGTCGGCATCCGGAGCGTGCAGGAGATCCTCGACGCGGACATCCAATACGGCGTCTGCTTCGGCCCCGTGCTGATCCGCGACGGCGTGATGTCCGACCCGGCCGAGCTCGCGAGCGAGGTCAATCCCCGCTCGGCCGTCGGCCAGCGCGAGGACGGCGCGATCCTGCTGCTGGTCGTCGACGGGCGGCAGGCCGCCAGTCTCGGCGCGACCACGCAGGACCTCGCGGACATCATGGCCGACTACGGCGCGGTGAACGCCTGCAACCTCGACGGCGGCTCCTCGTCGCTGCTGTGGTACGACGGCGCGTATCTCAATCTCGGCCCGCTCATGAGGCGGCCCCGGCCCGTGCCGGACGCCTTCCTCGTGCTGAAGGAAGGGGGCTGAGCCATGGCGCGGAGCAACGGAAAAAAGAGTCTCGGGCCCGGTCTTTTGATCTGGGCGCTCGTCCTGATATGCCTGATCGCGGCGGGGCTGTTCGCCCTGAACGCCTTCCTTGCGGCCTATGAACAGGCCGCGCCGGAAAAGGCCGCGGAGGCGTACCTGTCCGCGCTGGACGACGAAAAGGCCTTCGCCCTCGCGGAGGAGTCGCTGCGGAGCTTCGACGGCAGGCTCGCTCCGCCGGAGGAGATCTTCGCGCTGCGCGTGAAGCCCTATCTCGACGCCGGCCTGCGCGCCGAGCGCGACGCTTCGGCCTGCACGCAGACGCGGGAAGGCTACCGCCTCCTCTCCGGAGAGCAGCCCGTCGGCGCTCTCGTGCTGGAGCAGAGCGGGAAGGGCCGCTTCGGCCTGCCGCTCTGGAGCGTCGCGGAGGCGGGGCTGGACTTCTCCTTCCTCGAGGGGGACGGCCCGCGCTCGATCACGGTGCCGGAGGGCTTTACGGTGCTGTGCAACGGCCGCGCGCTCGACGAGAGCTATGTGAGCGGCCGGCGCGAGAGCCATGGAGAGCTGGATTATCTTCGGGACGAGGGCTATGCGCTGCCCTCGCTGGTCGAATACACGGTGGAGGGGCTGCCCCTGACCGCAGAGTTCCGGGTCCTGGACGAAAAGGGCGCCGAGCTCGACCCCGACACGGACTTCGACGCGCTCATCACCCGGCGCCTGCTGGAGAGCTGCACGCCGGAGGAATGCGCGCGGCTCGAGGAGTTCGTACAGCGCTACGCCGAGGCCTACGTGGCCTTCATGGGCGGGACGAGCGTCACCTACGGCGCGGGCTACCGGCAGATCCTGCCGCTGCTGGACGAGGGCAGCGATCTCGCGCAGCGCCTCTCCAGCGCGCGCAAGGGCATGTTCTGGACCCACAACCGCCGGAACGAGCTGCAGAGCGTGGAGATCCGCGCGCTGATCGCGCTCGGCGGCGGCGTGTACGTCTGCGACTTCTGCGCTCAGGTGAACGTGCAGACGCTCGACGGCTTCCGGATCGCCGAGCTCAACACCCGGCTCTTCGTCGTCGACCGGGACGGCGCGCTGCGCGCCTTCTCGGTGCTGAGCTACTGAGCCCGCCCCTCGGTCAAAGAATGCAAAAAGACCGCTGTCCCTTCGGACAGCGGTCTTGCCGTTTGTTTCGTTCATTCCCCGTCGTCGGGATAGGCGCTGACGAAGCAGATCGCGTCGCTCACCGGCTTTTCCCAGGGGTTCTGCAGCGGGTTGATCACCTCGCCGCCGAGGAAGGTCTCGGCGGTCTGGCCGCCGTCGAAGGTGTAGGCCTTGACGCAGCCGTGGGCCAGCATGGCGTCCACCGCCTGGCGCAGCGTGGCCAGATTGTAGTGGATCGGGCTGCGGTTGATGTCCATCGTCAGATAGTGATGCTCGCCGAGCATGCCGATGGCCGAGCGGGCATAGGTGTCGTCGATCTCGCCGTAGCGGTAGCGGCTCGGCATGACGTCGACGCCGTTGTCGATGATCACGGGGCCGAAGGCCACGGAGAAGACGACGTCGTTTTCCGCGATGAAGCTTTTGCAGTCCTCCTCGTCGGCAAACTGCCCGGCGTAGGCGAAGAGCATGTCGCCGTCCGCGGTGAAGAAGCAGCTGTCGCAGTCGCGCTGGTTGAAGCGGTAGAGCTCGCGCTGGTAGACGATGGCGCCGTAATCGCGGTAGACGAAGCGGTAGAAGTCCGCGCTGTGCGCGAGCACCGCGTTGCTGTCCCCGGCGAAGGCGGAGATCGCCTTCATCTCGTCGCTGCCGATGCGGTCGCCGCCGATGCGGCGGACGATCTGCGAGCCGTCCGCGATGAAGATCTCGGAATAGGTGCCGACCGCGTGGGCCGTCAGCTCCTGCCAGGTGAGGACCAGGATCGTCTCGTCGAGATAATACCGGATCGGCGTGTCGTCGAGCAGCTCGATGCTCTCGTTCCACGCGAGGCTCTGATCGCCGATGAGGGCCTTCGCCTCCGGGCGCTCGAGCAGGGCGCGGATCTCGCTCTTGTCGCGGGTGCTGCCGAAGTTCTCCGCGATCGGCTTCGGGCCGCGCAGCGTCCCCTCGGGCAGGGAGTACTGCTTGCGGACGTATGTAAGCTCGGCCGTGGCCTCCGCGAAGAGCTTTTCAGCCGCCGCGTCGGGGTCGGCCAGCTCGGCGGGGAAGAGCGCGGCGGTGAGCGCGGCGGCGTTGTCGAGCGTCCACACGCCCTTGTCATAGCTCAAAAGCGCCGTCAGCGGCACGCTGCGGCAGCAGACGGCGGGGTCGAGCGCGGCGTCGGCGAGCCGCTCGGAAAAGACGCTGTGCACGAGCTCGCCGCGGAACTGCCAGTCCTCGTCGTAGACCTCGGAGGCGACGCGCGCGTCCTCGACCGCGGCGGCGAGCGAGGCGTTGACGGCCGTGTTGAGCGGCGAGGCGAGCGTCCCCACGTCGAGCGTCGTGATCTCCACGGGCAGCTCGGCGCGGTCGCCGGAGGGGATCTCGGACTGCGCGGCGGCGATCGAGAGCAGCTCCGCGCCGCGTCTGAGCAGCGTGCGGCCGTCCTCCGTCGCGGGCGTCTTGACGCCGGCGGCGGCGGAGAGCTCCTCCGCGCTCATCGCGCCGAGGCTGTCGAGATACGCCGCGAGCACCTCCTGCGGCGGGACGGCGTTCCGTTTTTCGTACGCCTTCCAGCCCAGAAAGCCGCCCGCGCCGAGCAGCGCAAGGATCAGCACCGCGGCGAGGATCCCGCCGACCGGGCTCTTTTTCTTTTTCTGATGGCCGCCGTGCTTTGCGCTCATAGGTCCCGTTTCTCCTTGTGTAAAAAAGATCGCTCAGAAGTCCGCGTTGCCGGTCGTGCGCGGATGCAGCTCGACGTCGCGGATGTTGGACACGCCCGTGAGGTACATGACCATGCGCTCGAAGCCCAGGCCGTAGCCGGCGTGGCGGCAGCTGCCGTAGCGGCGCAGGTCGAGATACCACCAGTAGTCCTCCTTGCGCAGCCCCAGCTCGTCCATGCGCGCTTCCAGCACGTCGAGACGTTCCTCTCTCTGGCTGCCGCCGATGATCTCGCCCACGCCGGGCACGAGACAGTCGGCCGCCGCGACGGTCTTGCCGTCGTCGTTGAGGCGCATATAGAAGGCCTTGATCTCGCGCGGATAGTCCGTGACGAAGATCGGCTTCCGGAAGACCTGCTCGGTGAGATATCTCTCATGCTCGGTCTGCAGGTCGATGCCCCACTTGACCGGGTAGTCGAAGTCCTTCCCGCTCTTTTCCAGCAGCTCGACGGCCTCGGTGTAGCTGATGCGGCCGAAGTCGTGCGAGACGACGTTGTGCAGCCGCTCCAGCAGGCCCTTGTCCACGAAGCTGTTGAAGAATTCCATCTCCTGCGGGCAGCGCTCGAGCACGCGGCTGATGATGTATTTCACCATCGCCTCGGCGGTGTCCATATAGTCGTTCAGATCGGCGAAGGCCATCTCCGGCTCGATCATCCAGAACTCGGCGGCGTGGCGCTGGGTATAGGAGACCTCGGCGCGGAAGGTGGGGCCGAAGGTGTAGACGTCGCCGAAGGCCATGGCGAAGTTCTCGGCGTTGAGCTGGCCCGAGACCGTCAGGTTCGTGGCCTTGCCGAAGAAGTCCTTGCTGTCGTCCACGCTGCCGTCCTCTTTGCGCGGCAGGTTGTTCAGATCCAGCGTCGTCACGCGGAACATCTCGCCCGCGCCCTCGCAGTCCGAGCCCGTGATGATCGGGGTCTGGACGTAGACGAAGCCGCGGCTCTGGAAGAACTCGTGCACGGCCTGGGCCGCGACGCTGCGCACGCGGAACACGGCGGAAAAGAGGTTCGTGCGCGGCCGCAGATGCTGGATCGTGCGCAGGAACTCGACGCTGTGGCGCTTTTTCTGCAGCGGGTAGTCCGGCGTGGACGCGCCCTCGACCGCGATCTCGGAGGCCTTGAGCTCGAAGGGCTGCTTGGCCTCGGGCGTGAGGACGAGCGTACCGCGCACGATCAGCGCGGCGCCGACGTTCTGGCGGGCGATCTCGTCGTAATTATTGAGCTTTCCCCTCTCAAACACGACCTGCAGCGATTTGAAGCAGCTGCCGTCGTTGAGCTCGGCAAAGCCGAAGTTCTTCATGTCGCGCACCGTCCTGACCCAGCCGCAGACCGTGATCTCTTTGTCTGCGAAAGCCGCCGCGTCGGCGTAGATCCCCGCGATTTTCTGGCGTTTCATTTCTCACTCGTCCTTTCTTTGTGCCCCTCTGCCGGGGCACGCATATTTTTCAGGGCGCACAGGCGGCCCATGACACAGTATTATAACCATTCTTCGGATAGATTGCAAGCGCGAGCTGTCCGCGCGGGGATCATATCGAAGTCGTATGATAAAACCTTTGCCGGCCGTATGGCGCGGCGGGGCGCGCCTTGACAGCGAAAGGCCCGCGTGCTATGCTTTTTCCGTCTTGAATAGCGTGTTTTTATGCGTTCTCCGGAGCCAGGGGCCTAGTGCCCCCTTAAGGCGTCGGAGAATTCTTTTTGCCTGTAAAAACGGAGGGAGAACACATGGCGAAGTATATTTTTGTGACCGGCGGCGTGGTGTCCGGTCTGGGCAAGGGGATCACGGCGGCCTCGCTGGGACGGCTGCTCAAGTGCCGCGGGCTCAAGGTCGCGGCGCAGAAGCTCGACCCCTATATCAACGTCGACCCCGGTACGATGAGCCCCTATCAGCACGGCGAGGTCTACGTGACCGAGGACGGCAGCGAGACCGACCTCGACCTCGGGCACTACGAGCGCTTCATCGACGAGGACCTCAACCGCTTTTCCAACCTCACCACCGGCAAGGTCTACTGGAACGTGCTGAACAAGGAGCGCCGCGGGGAATACCTGGGCCAGACCGTGCAGGTCATCCCGCACATCACGCAGGAGATCAAGGACTTCATCTATTCGCTGGAGAAAAAGACCGGCGCGGACGTGATCATCACCGAGATCGGCGGCACGACCGGCGACATCGAGAGCCAGCCCTTCCTCGAGGCGGCGCGGCAGGTCGGGCTCGAGCAGGGGCGGGAGAACACGCTCTACATCCACGTGACGCTCGTGCCCTTCCTGCGCGGCAGCGACGAGCACAAGACCAAGCCCACGCAGCACTCGGTCAAGGAGCTGCAGGGCATGGGCATCGCGCCGGACATCATCGTGCTGCGCTGCGACGAGCCGCTCGAGCCGGAGATCTTCCGCAAGATCGCGATGTTCTGCAACGTCAAGCCCGACTGCGTGATCGAAAACCGCACGCTGCCCATCCTCTACGAGGCGCCGCTGATGCTCGAGCGGGAGGACTTTTCGCTGATCGTCTGCCGCGAGCTGGGGCTCTGGACCCGCGCGCCGGAGCTTGAAGAGTGGCGCGCGATGGTCGAGCGCATCCGCACGCTCTCGGGGAGCGTCACGATCGGGCTCGTCGGCAAGTACGTGCAGCTGCACGACGCCTATCTCTCCGTGGCAGAGGCGCTGCATCACGCCGGGTATGCGTGCGGCGCGAAGGTCGAGATCCGCTGGATCGACAGCGAGACGGTCACGGAAGAAAACGTCGCCGCGGCGCTGGCCGGCTGCGACGGGCTGATCGTCCCGGGCGGCTTCGGCGACCGCGGCGTGCCGGGCATGATCGTCACGGCCCGGTATGCGCGGGAGCACGACGTACCGTATCTCGGCATCTGTCTGGGCATGCAGGTGGCCGTGATCGAGTTCGCGCGCCACGTCTGCGGCCTCGCGGACGCGGACTCCGGCGAATTCGACGCCGCTTCCTCGCACAAGGTCATTGACTTTTTGCCCGATCAAAGCGATACTGTTTCCAAGGGCGGCACGCTGCGTCTCGGCGCCTGGCCCTGCCGGATCGAGCCGGGCAGCCGCATGGCCGAATGCTACGGCACGGAGAACATCTCCGAGAGGCACCGCCATCGCTACGAGTTCAACAACGACTACCGCGAGCTGCTCTCCGGCGCGGGGCTCTGCCTCTGCGGGCAGTCTCCGGACGGACATATCGTCGAGGCGGTCGAGCTCACGGACAGGCGTTTTTTCATCGGCGTGCAGTACCACCCCGAATTCAAGAGCCGCCCCAACCGGCCGCACCCGCTGTTCGTCGGCCTGATCGCGGCGTCCATGAAAGGAAACAAATAGAGCATGCAGAAAGTCTTGATCCTCGATTTCGGCGGACAGTACAACCAGCTCATCGCCCGGCGCGTGCGCGAGCAGCAGGTCTACTGCGAGGTGCATCCGCACGGCATGACGCTTGACGAGATCCGCCGCTTCGATCCCATCGGCCTGATCTTCACCGGCGGCCCGCACAGCGTGTATCTCCCCGGCGCGCCGACGGTCGACCCCGGCGTCTTTGATCTGGGCGTGCCGATCCTCGGCATCTGCTACGGCTGCCAGCTGATGGCGCAGCTGCTCGGCGGGCGCGTCACGGCCGCGCAGGACGATTCCGCGCGCGAGTACGGCAAGACGCCGACGGCCTTCGACACGTCCTGCGCGCTCTTCGAGGGCATCGGCGGCGAGAGCGTGACCTGGATGAGCCACGGCGATTACATGGCCGCGATCCCGGCGGGCTTTTCGCTCGCCGCGCACAGCGCGGCCTGCCCGACGGCGGCGATCTGCGACGAGGCGCGGCGCTTTTACGGCGTGCAGTTCCACCCGGAGGTGGAGCACACCGAGCGGGGACGCGATATGCTGCGCAACTTCCTCTACGGTGTTTGCCATGCCGCGGGCGACTGGACGATGGCGGACTACAAGACGCAGGCGATCGAGGCGATCCGCGCGAAGGTCGGCAACGGAAAGGTCCTGCTGGCGCTCTCCGGCGGGGTGGACTCCTCCGTGGCCGCTGCGCTGATGAGCGAGGCCGTCGGCGATCAGCTCAGCTGCGTCTTCGTCGACCACGGCCTGATGCGCAAAAACGAGGGCGACGAGGTCGAGGCCGCTTTCTCCCGCCGCTCGCTGCATTTCATCCGCGTCAACGCCGCCGAGCGCTTCCTCGCGCGTCTCGCGGGCGCGGAGGAGCCGGAGCGCAAGCGCAAGATCATCGGCGAGGAGTTCGTGCGCGTCTTTGAGGAGGTCGCGCATCAGATCGGCGCGGTGGATTACCTCGTACAGGGCACGATCTACCCCGACGTGATCGAATCCGGTCAGGGCGAGGCCGCCGTCATCAAGAGCCACCACAACGTCGGCGGACTGCCGGACTGTGTGGACTTCAAGGAGATCCTCGAGCCGCTGCGCCTGCTGTTCAAGGACGAGGTGAGGGAGCTCGGACGCGAGCTCGGCCTGCCCGAGGCGCTCGTGAGCCGCCAGCCCTTCCCGGGGCCGGGGCTCGCGATCCGCGTGATCGGCGAGGTCACGGAGGAAAAGCTCGCTCTGCTGCGCGAGGCGGACGCGATCTTCCGCGAGGAGATGGCCCGCGCCGGGATCGCCGCCGACCAGTATTTCGCCGCGCTGACGAATATGCGCTCGGTCGGCGTGATGGGCGACGGCCGCAGCTACGACTACGCGGTCGCGCTGCGCAGCGTGGAGACCCGCGACTTCATGACGGCGGCGTTCTCGCGCCTGCCCTGGGAACTGCTCGACCGCGTTTCCGTGCGCATCGTCAACGAGGTGCGCGGCGTCAACCGCGTGCTCTACGACGTCACCTCCAAGCCCCCCGCCACCGTGGAATATGAGTGAACAGGCGGCGCGCATGGACATCCGCCTGGGCAGCCGGACGGAGGATACGGTCCGGACCTATTTTGAAAAAGCGCAGGATCCGAGGATCAAGGCCGTCCTGCCGCAGAAGGCGCAGAGCGTCGGAGAGGCCCTTGCGGACTACCGGGAGACCCTGCTGCCCGGCGCGGCAAGCTATGGCAGAACGATCCTGGCCGACGGCGTCTACGTCGGCGACGTCTGGTGCTATGCCATCGATCCCGACGACGAGCCGAACGCGATGCTGAGCTTCTGCCTCTTCGAAGCCGCTCTCTGGGGACGGGGGATCTCGAGCGCGGCGGTCGCCCTCTTTCTGGAGGACGCCCGCAGGAAATACGCACTGAAAACCGTCGGCGCCTTCTGCTTTTCCGACAACGCCGCCTCGATCCGCGTACTCGAAAAGAACGGCTTTGTTCTGCGCGAGGATTTCGTTGAGGACGGCCGGGCGTCCAAATACTTTCAGCGAGCTCTCTGATGACGACTTATCATACGGAATTCAGATCATAAAGCTCTTACGATATGTATTTCCTTTTTTCGTCGTTCTGTGTTACGATACAGTCGTCCCGGGGGAAAGGGACGAAATAAAAAACGAAAGAAGGAAACGATCATGAAAAAGGTATCCGTTCTGCTCGAGGAGCTGTACGTCACGTTCATTCACGGCAGAGGCTGAGACGCGCCGATGACAAGACGGAAGATCCAGACTGACGATTAAGCCCCGCTCTTGCGCCGACAGGAGCGGGGCTTGTCATATTCCGATAAAAAAACCAGGGACGCGTTCGCGTCCCTGCTTCCTTGTCATGCGCTCACACGCCGAAGAGCAGATCGCCGTAGGTCGGGAAGGGCCAGTACGACGCAGCCGTGATCGTCTCGGCCTCGTCGCAGACCCCGCGGAGGGCGGACATGGCGTCCAGCACCCGGTCGCGGATGTAGAAGGCCTCCTCGGTCACGTCGCCGCCCATCGCCTCGATGCAGCCGGCGAGCGCGTCCGTCGCCTCGTCGATCGCGTCGATGAGGCTCGAGAGCTGCGTGATCCGCTTCACGTCGCTGCGGCAGGGCAGCACCGGGACGGCCTGCTTCGCCGCGCCGACGGACAGCGCGAGATCGCCGCGGTAACGCATCAGCGCCGGCAGGATCTCCCGCCGCGCCATGTCGACCATCGTCAGCGCCTCGATGCGCACCGTGCGCACATAGTTTTCCAGCGTGATCTCATAGCGCGAGCGGATCTCCGCCTCGGAGAAGATCCCGTGCCGCACGAGCATCTCCACGTTCTCCGGGTGCAGCACCATCTGCAGCGCGTCCGGCGTCGTGCGCAGGTTCTTCAGGCCGCGCAGCTCGGTCGCCTCTTTGATCCAGGCCTCGTCATAGCCGTTGCCGTTGAAGACGATGCGCTTGTGCGCGGCGATGTTCTCGCGGATCAGCTCGTGCAGATTCGTGTCGAAGTCGCCCTCCGCGCTCTCCAGCCGGTCGGCAAACTGCCGCAGCGCCTCGGCCACGGCGGCGTTGATCATGATGTTGGCGCAGGAGATCGAATCGCTCGAGCCGACCATGCGGAACTCGAACTTGTTGCCCGTGAAGGCGAAGGGCGAGGTGCGGTTGCGGTCGGTCGTGTCGCGGTTGAAGCGCGGCAGCACGTCCGCGCCCAGGCGCAGACGGCGTCTCTCGGTCCCGGCGTAGGGGCTTTCCGTCTCGATCGCGCGGAGCACGGCGCTCAGCTCGTCGCCCAGAAAGACCGAGATCACGGCGGGCGGCGCCTCGTTCGCGCCGAGACGGTGGTCGTTCCCGGCCGAGGCCACGCCGAGGCGCAGCAGGCCCTGATACTCGTCCACGGCCTTGAGCACGGCCACGAGGAAGAGCAGGAACTGCGCGTTCTCATAGGGCGTCTCGCCCGGGGAGAGCAGGTTCATGCCCGTGTCGGTGGAGAGCGACCAGTTGTTGTGCTTGCCGCTGCCGTTGACGCCCGCGAAGGGCTTTTCGTGCAGCAGACACACCATGCCGTGCCGCAGCGCGACCTTCTTCATGATCTCCATCATCAGCTGGTTGTGGTCGGAGGCCACGTTCGCCACGGTGAAGATCGGCGCGAGCTCATGCTGGCAGGGCGCGACCTCGTTGTGCTCGGTCTTGGCGTAGATGCCGAGCTTCCACAGCTCCTCGTCGAGCTCCTCCATAAAGGCCTTCACGCGCGGCTTGATCGCGCCGAAGTAGTGGTCCTCCAGCTCCTGCCCCTTCGGCGGCTTCGCGCCGAAGAGCGTTCGGCCGGTATAGATCAGATCCTTGCGCTTGAGGTACATCTCCCGGTCGATCAGGAAATACTCCTGCTCCGGGCCGACGTTCGGCACCACGCGCTGCACCTCGGTATTGCCGAACAGCCGCAGGATGCGCAGCGCCTGGGTGTTGAGCGCCTCCATCGAGCGCAGCAGCGGCGTCTTTTTGTCCAGCGCCTCGCCTCCGTAGGAGCAGAAGGCCGTCGGGATGCACAGCGTCTTTTCCTTGATGAAGGCGTAGGAGGTCGGGTCCCAGGCCGTGTAGCCGCGCGCCTCGAAGGTCGCGCGCAGCCCGCCCGAGGGAAAGCTCGAGGCGTCCGGCTCGCCCTGGATGAGCGCCTTGCCGGAGAACTTCATCAGCACGTGGCTGTCGGGCGCCGGGGAGATAAAGCCGTCGTGCTTCTCCGCCGTGATGCCCGTCAGCGGCTGGAACCAGTGCGTGAAATGCGTCGCGCCGTTTTCCACGGCCCAGGCGCACATCGCGTCCGCGACCGCGTTCGCGACCGACAGATCCAGCTTCTTGCCTTTGCGGATCGTGTCGCGCAGGCTCTCGTAGACCTCTGCGGACAGCCGCGCGCGCATGACCTTGTCGTCGAAGACCATGCTTCCGAACAGCTCGGGTACGGTACTCATCGTGATTCCTCCTTATAAAAACGGATCGGGCTGCCGTCTGAAAAACAGGACCGGCAGCCCCGAAAACTCTTGCACTCCCCGCTCCGAAGCATAACACGGCGGCGCGGGCTTGGGAAATATGTTGTTTGTACGCGGAACGATACGAAAAGCGTATCATTCCACGGTGACGCTCTTGGCGAGGTTGCGCGGCTTGTCGATGTCGCAGCCGCGCTGCAGCGCGACGTAGTAGGCGAAGATCTGCAGCGGCACCACGCCGAGCGAGGGCGCGAAGATCGGATGCGTGTCGGGGATCGTGAGGATGTTCGGGACGGTCTTCGAGAGCGTGTCGGCCAGACTCTCGTCCGTCAGGGCGATCACGTCCGCCCCGCGGGACTGGACCTCCACGATGTTCGAAACGCTCTTGTCGAACAGCGCCTTGTAGGTGCACAGCGCCACCACCAGCGTCCCGTCCACGATCAGCGAGATCGTGCCGTGCTTGAGCTCGCCCGCGGCATAGGCCTCGCAGTGGACGTAGGAGATCTCCTTGAGCTTCAGGCTGCCCT
>JAEEGI010024430.1_pt1 | contig 11778 bp, 6 predicted proteins | sample 8958751 | NCBI WGS metagenome assembly JAEEGI01 (sample SAMN16246545, study PRJNA631951) | gut metagenome | biome: gut microbiome; feature: rumen; material: KS-attached | host: Bos | place: Iran: Karaj | collected 2018-10 | reverse complement strand
CATTGACGGCGTCCTGCACGTTAGTATAGTTACCACTGCCGTCCTGGGCTACAATGGCATTGAAGCGGTTCTGCAGTGCCACGGGCTGATGCACGGTGTACTCGGTCATATCAATGGTTCTGTCAGCCACGCCATTGAGGAAAATCTCCAGGTTGGAATAGCCGCTGGCTGTCAGCCGCTGACCGTCGCTGCCATCGTGAGGGTTCAACCCTACGCTGGTCTCGTAATCATCGGGCAAGCCGTCGCCGTCGGTGTCTATCACCTGCTCGTCATAGCTGTCACCCTGCAGGCGGGGATAGCAGGTAACGTCAATCTCCTTGTTGTCCTTGGCTTCGTCGCCCTCATAGAGTGCTGCAAAGTCGTCGTGCTGGTTCAGCGTGATGTCGTCAGGCGAGTCGATGATGCCCAATTTATTGCCACGGTCACCGCCAAACTGCGGGTCGCGTGTACCGGCAGCCTCAGCCAGGACACGTGCATCTACCTCGTCATAGCGGGGCAGCGATGCACCGGCCTGCGTCACTACCTTCTGATAGGCAGCATCTGCCGACTCATAAGTGGTATAGCTGAGTTCTCCAGCCACCGGCTCAGTGAGCAATGCCTTGTCGGCCAAAGCCTGCGAGGGGGATAACGACCAGAAATTCATAGCACGGCTGGCATCGTTCGCCATAAAGCCGTAGTAGTTATTGCTGTTGACTTTCTGCAGTTCCGTGTCGCTCCAGATGTTGGAAGAGGGAGCCCACTTGCTGCCGAGCTCAAACTTATTGCCATTCAGATACCACTGACCGACACCGCTCATCTCGCCGCTGGCCGAACACCAATAGCGTCGACTGCTGGTAGCATCCTTGGTAGCAGGGCCAGGACGGTAATAATTGTTAATCATATAGACGCGGTTATAGTCGGTAGCCCCGCCAGCAGAGTTCTCACCGCCATAGATGGCATTCGGACTACCCCAGTTGTAGATGACATTGTTCGTGAACTCATTGATGGCCTGACGGTCATGATTCTCAGGACGCACACCGTTGAAGCGCGGCGAGCGGCTGTTGTTATTGGCAAACAGACAGTGATGCATTGTGCTGCGCTTGCCGCCCCACTGGGCACCATAGGCACGGGCTCCCTTGTCATTGCGGGAGTTGTAAAGTCCCGCGGCAAAGATACACCACTGGGTAGTGGTATTGTTGTTGTCATACAACGTCAGGTTCTCTTCCATCGACCATCCAAAGCTACAATGGTCGAGTACGACGTTCTCCACATTCTCCACACCAAGAGGCGACATGCTCTTGTTGGGCAAGTCACCGGCACGGAAACGGATATGACGGATAATGATGTTAGAGCCCAGCTTTACCCTGTAGCCTGCCAAGCAAATGCCACCGGCAGGAGCCGTTTGTCCGGCAATAGTGGTGTTCGATTTGACGTCAACATTTCTGGTCAGATAAATAGTACCAGCCACTTTGAACAGCACGGTACGGGGTGTATCGTCTCCTGTGTTCACAGCCCAACGGAAGGTTCCCTCCTCGTCAGAATCATCCAAACGGGTGACATAGTACACTTTCGAGCCACGGTCATCGAAGGCGCGTCCGCCGGTGGTAAAGCGGCCATATCCCTCAGCTCCGGGGAAGGCGACGAGGTCATCCTTGTAGTTCTCCTTAGCCTGGAAGACTGCCTGCAATGTGATGTCGTTTTGGATGGTAAAGGTGTAACGACGAGTAGTTGCCAGCACATTACCATTACTGTCTTCCCATCGTACGAATTCATTACCTCTCACTGGGGTTGCCAATACGGTAACTTCCGAGCCTGTCGTGTATTTGCGAGAGCCTTCTGACACGACAGTACCTTCAGTGACGAAGCTCACAGAGCCCTTGCCTTCCTTCACCTTCAGCGTCAACGAACTGGCAGCCAAGACATTGAACTTGGCAACAACAGTCATGTCGCTCTCTGCCGTCATAAAAGTAAACGACGAGGCATTGGAACCTTTCTTCTCACCGTCAATATACCAGCCTTCAAAGCTGTAGCCTGGGTTGGACGTAGCAGAAATTGTCATCTCATGGTTTGAGAAAGCCATGGTACTGGTCTTCTTCTGACCACTCAACAAGACGTCGCCAGCACCTTCTGGGTCTACTTGGAAAGTCACAGTAATCACGGCATTTAAACCGTTCAATGAGGCTAGTGCAATGGCGGATACGCCTGTCAGTAGCACAGCCAACAATAATAAGATCTGTTTCTTCATAAAATCTTCAAGTATATATCTAATATTAAGACGAATAACAATGCATAATGTCACTACATACTTAAAAGTCAGCAAATTTGTTATTCGTCCGATTTACTTGAAGTAAACCTCTGCTTTACTTCAAGTAAAACAGTACTTTGCTTGAAGTAAAATTAGCATCCTCTTACAGATGACAGATGACAGTTAAATTACAATGCCCCTCCCATCCCTATATGCAAACACTCATACCCTCTTTATATTTATATTCATATATACATATTCATTTATATTTATATAACAATGTATATAATAATAATATATATTTACAAGTATATAAATATAAAAATATACAATAATTATACGATTATATCACTATACAACGTATCCATAGCGTCGTATAGGGGAAGGGAGTGGGCTTAGTTAAACAACTGTCATCTGTCATCTGTCATCGCCCTGTACTCCCTGCGGATTTTAGGGATATAAGAAAAGCGGAGCACTCAAGGCGCTCCGCTTTTCATGGAATTTTGTCTCTTTCGAAATGACTTGATTATTTCATAATCATCTTCTTGCCGTTCAGAAGAACAATACCCTTGAAGTTCTTACCGACCTTCTGACCGGCAAGGTTGTGCATAGGACCTTTAGCATCCAGAGTCTCTGCATTAACCTTAACAATACCAGTAGCATCGAAATCAGCCTCAACAGACTCAGGTTCTGCACCACCTACAGCCTCCACATCCATATTGGCAGTTGAGAAATTTACAACTGAACCTCTATTATCAACGTTCGTAGCATTACCATTCTCGTCAATAATTTTTGAAAAATCTTCATTTAAGACAATGGTGCCACCCATATCAAGGCAAGAAAAGTATTCGTCACTACCGAATGTGAAACCACCAAAGCCAAGCTGTGAGCTCTGCTGATAAATAACATAGCTCTCACCTGCTTCTACATTCAGCGTAATCCATCCCCAAACAGCCTGGTTACCCTTCTCAATGACATACTTATTAATGGGGTCATTACCCTTTGCTGCACGAGTTGCATTCTCATCGTCTACACGAGCCTTAATTTGTTCAGCAGTAAAATAAGTAGGAACCTGAATCCATACAGGATTACCTTCATTATCAAGTTGCTGTTCACCTGTCTCAGGGTCTATTTTAGGCTGGTCGGTATTGGTATTCTGGCCATTAACATAACCATCGAACGTGTAATCCACATAGGGTTCCAAAGGCATACCAGTAGAAGCCTTGACGACAAAAGTCTTACGGTTTCCCTTATTGACCCAAGTTTTGAATTTTAACGTACCAGAGGTCTTCGGAGTGAACTTATAATACAGACCATAAGCGGGAATACCCGTCTCACCAGCCTCATAATTAATGTAGCTATAAGCGGGACGAGTAAAATAGTCTCCCTTATCTTCGCTGTAATAATACTCAGCCAGAAGGGTTGCATATCCGTTACCAGTCCCCATCAGGAAAAGCATGTCATTGTTGTCCTTGTCTTTCTTGTTGTTACCATTCTTCCAAGTAATAGATTTCCATACCACGCTCTTCACAGGATAGAATCCCGGCTCTTGCTCTGCAGCGTTAACACTCATAGCACAAAGTGCTACCGTAATTAGGGTAAAAATTTTCTTCATAACGTTATTAATTTGAATTAGTACTAATAGTTTTTGCCTGCAAATATATGGCTTTTCCTTGAAACCACCAAAATTATTTGGGCTTTTGTTTCTTTTTAGACGTTTATTCGAGGCCGTTTGTCATCATTTATGCATGAAAATGCAGAAAACCGCAAACTATTGTTACATTTCGTTACTTTTTTGGAAAAAATCACGGAAAAGCGTTGGCTATTTCAATTAATATTATTATATTTGCAACGAAAAGCTAACTCATCACTAACTAAACCATCAAACGGGAGGGCGCAACTATGAAGACTCAGAAAATGTACAACGAAGAGGAGTTTGAACTGGACAACCAGTACAACGAAGAAGAAAAGCGCTATCTGAGTACCGACTCAAGCATTTGGTACAACTAAGAATTAAAAAAAGGGAAAAGTGAAAAAAATCACTATTCCCTTTTTTAGTTTTCCTTTTTTTTGTACCTTTGCACGTATGATTGACATAAAATGGAAAGAGAACGTCATCCTTGTCGATGCAGACTATGTTGACAAGGTGGCTTTTGATTTGACCGTGAATTTCGAGCGCATGATAGGACGCCGCATTCCACAGGCTGACATGGCACGGTGGATAGAGTGTGTGGCCCTGGACGGCGGAATGAGACCCATAGAACAGGGACAAGAAGCCCGGAGCACGCAGGTGGTATTCCTGCACCGCAAAGACAAGCAGCAGATGGACAACTTCCAACCTGGACACTATGCCGAGGCATTAGACGGCAAGGCATTCAGTGGTGAGCTGGGCGAATTTCTCATGAGCTGTGTACCCGTGGAAGAAATGGTAACGACAGACGATTTGTTTGTCGACTCCCTACAGGTCATCGCCAATGCCGAAGAGGTGAAACGGCTCATCGTCATCCCCAATGCCGAACACACATACCAACGTGTCCGCGAAGTGCTGCGCCATGCTGACGACGAGAAGCGCATCACGGTGCTGACGATGCAACCCATGGAGGGCGGTAACTTCCGGCAGGAAATCCTCGGCTATTCCCTCATGGCCGCCCTCGGCATTAAGTCCGAGGAGCTCAGCCAAGCTCGCTAAACGGAAAAACAGCCCAATAACTAAATAACCCAATAAATAGTAAATCGTAAATTGTAAAACAGTAAATAACAAAGATGAGCAGAGTATTAATGATTGGCGCCGGTGGCGTCGCAACGGTGGCAGCATTCAAGATAGCAAAGAATGCTGACGTGTTTACGGAGTTTATGATTGCAAGCCGTCGCAAGGCAAAGTGCGACGCTATTGTGGAGGCCATCCATCAGAAGGGCTACACGCTGCCCATCCAGACGGCACAGGTGGATGCCGACGACGTGGAACAGCTGAAAGCGCTCTTTTCGGACTACAAGCCTGAGCTGGTCATCAACCTCGCCCTACCCTATCAAGACCTGACCATTATGGAGGCTTGTCTGGCATGCGGATGCTCGTATCTTGACACCGCCAACTACGAGCCCAAGGACGAGGCACACTTTGAGTACTCATGGCAGTGGGCTTACCGTGAGCGCTTCGAGAAAGCAGGACTCACAGCCATCCTCGGCTGCGGCTTCGACCCAGGCGTGACGAGCATCTACACAGCTTACGCCGCCAAGCACCACTTCAAGGAAATACAATACTTAGACATTGTCGACTGCAATGCCGGCGATCACCACAAGGCTTTCGCCACCAACTTCAACCCGGAAATCAACATCCGCGAAATCACCCAAAAAGGACTCTACTGGGAGAACGGGCAGTGGGTAGAGACGGAGCCACTGGAGATTCACAAAGACCTTACCTACCCCAACATTGGGGCGCGTGACAGCTATCTGCTTCACCATGAGGAGATTGAGAGCCTTGTCATCAATTATCCGACTATCAAGCGTGCCCGCTTCTGGATGACCTTCGGACAGCAGTACCTCAAGCACCTGGAGGTGATTCAGAACATCGGCATGAGCCGCATCGACGAGATAGAGTATGAGGCTCCGCTGGCCGACGGTACAGGCACAGCACGGGTGAAGATTGTACCCCTGCAGTTCCTGAAGGCTGTCCTGCCCAATCCGCAGGACCTTGGCGAGAACTACGAAGGCGAGACTTCCATCGGTTGTCGCATCCGGGGCATCGGCAACGACGGCAAGGAGCATACCTATTATGTCTATAATAACTGCTCGCACCGTGCCGCCTATGAGGAAACGGGCATGCAGGGGGTAAGCTATACCACTGGCGTTCCGGCTATGATTGGCGCCATGATGTTCTGCAAGGGCCTGTGGAAGAAGCCCGGCGTGTACAACGTCGAGGAGTTCGACCCTGATCCCTTCATGGAGCAACTGAACCAACAGGGCCTCCCTTGGCACGAGATTCACGACGGCGACTTGGAGCTCTAATAACGGAATAACGAAATAACAGAATAACGAAATAACGAAAAAAATAAAGAATCATGGCAAAAAAAGAAAACGAGACTGAGGCACTGACCCCGCAACAGGAAAAAATGAAAGCCCTGCAGGCTGCCATGTCGAAGATTGAAAAGGACTTCGGCAAGGGTAGCATCATGAAACTGGGCGACGAACAAATAGAAAACGTAGACGTCATACCCACGGGATCGATAGGTCTGAATGCCGCCCTTGGCGTAGGTGGCTACCCCAAAGGACGCATCATTGAAATTTACGGTCCGGAATCGAGTGGTAAAACGACTTTGGCCATTCATGCTATTGCAGAGGCGCAGAAGGCTGGCGGCATTGCTGCCTTCATTGACGCTGAGCATGCCTTCGACCGCTTCTATGCCCAGAAGTTAGGCGTCGATGTGGACAATCTGTATATCTCGCAACCCGACAACGGTGAACAGGCTTTGGAGATTGCCGAGCAGCTGATACGCTCTTCGGCTATCGATATTCTGGTGGTTGACTCTGTGGCAGCACTGACACCGAAGAAGGAGATTGAGGGCGACATGGGCGATTCAGCCGTCGGACTACATGCCCGTCTGATGTCGCAGGCTCTGCGCAAGTTGACTGGTACCATTGCCAAGACGAACACCACGTGCATCTTCATCAACCAGTTGCGTGAAAAGATTGGTGTCATGTTCGGCAACCCAGAGACAACAACGGGTGGTAACGCCCTCAAGTTCTATGCTTCCGTCCGTCTGGACATCCGTAAGGTGACAGCTATCAAGGACGGCGACCAAGTCATCGGCAACCAGGTCCGCGTAAAGGTAGTGAAGAACAAGGTGGCTCCTCCTTTCCGCAAGGCTGAATTTGAGATTACTTTCGGTGAAGGTATCTCGAAAATTGGCGAGATTGTAGACCTGGGCGTGGAATTTGGCATCATCAAGAAGAGCGGCTCCTGGTTCAGCTACGAAGAGTCAAAGTTGGGTCAAGGACGCGATGCAGTCAAGGTACTGTTGAAAGACAACCCTGAACTTTGCGAGGAACTGGAAGGAAAGATTATGCAGGCCATTGCTGACAACGCATAAGACAAAGGTCTGAACAACAAAAAAAGGTAAAAGACTGCTTTTCCTGTCTTTTACCTTTTTTTATGATGCTTACTTCTGCCGCATCGTGCCATTACCAGAAAGTGCCTGGCTAGTATTACTCATGGCAGCAATGCGGGGGGAATTTGGATTGACGACAGGACCACCTGATTTGCCGGCACGTCCGCTGGCTTTCGTCACGATACCATCTTCGTCAAACTGGACAACAAGCAGTACGCCATTGGAACGGTTATAGAGCCACTCTACAACGCCATTGCTGTCCTTCAACTTCGCAGCGGCCTCACCCACAGCCAGCTCAACCTCGTCTTCCGTCATGCCGGGAATGACACGGCCTTCACGGATAGCGGCACGGGTTTCCTTGGTGGTACTGCGTGTCTCTCCTTCGCCAAGACCGAAAAGGTATCCGAAATAGTCGTCCTTGTTGCCGTCCGAAAGAGCCACAACATCCGAGAATGTTATTTCCTTAATAAAGAAACGGCGCGACTCTGTCTCACGTAGTGTCAACGTATAAAAATCTGTATTCTTGACAGATTTGATTTCATCGATAATAAAGCCTGTGAAACGAGGCACTTTCACATTGCGCACCTTACCAGAGCCTCTGGTACTCATCTCTGTGACATATTTAGTGTAAACGGTCTGGTTCAGGTAATCATAGATATTCGACGACACAGCCATGTCGGCCCCCGTAAACTCGAAAGAGCCGCCAAACAGGTATTTGGCATTATCCAGATCGAACTCGTTGTCACGCATACCGCTATTGGTCTTACTCATGGCAACATTCTGATAGAACTGTCTGCCATCCTCGTCTTCCACCACAATCTTGACAGGAAAAGAACGGGTACCGACACCTACAGCCACCACCTTCACGACCCTATTCTTAGGCATGGTCAACTCACGATAGCCATCACCGTCATACTCAACATCTTCACGGAAAGACTGGGTACGCGTCAGCAGCAACTGGTCCATCAACAACTCGCGAGCCTTATCCACATCGCCAAGATAAGCCAGCGTGGGGACACCTTGCCGACCATAACAGTAGTCATCATAAGTTCCATTGGGAATTTCGTAGTAATAGTCTTTCCCGTCAGACTCGCAGTGGAAATTGATATGCACACGACCGTCCACTAATTCCTCATGGCCTTTATAGACCATAATATAATGTATGAGATTGGAATTGCTGACCTTTTCACCGCTCGTGGCGTCACAGAACGTATTGACCAGGATATCATATTTCTCCGGGACAACCATAAAGCGCATGCCCTCATTCCAGTCACACATACTATAATAACGGAAATGCATGCCTAAAAAATCCTTTGGTTCAACTTCGTCAGCATTGTTACGGCCTGTTGAAGCAGACACCATCGTCTTCTTGACATTCTTCGTCTTGACAATGTAAGGATTGTCCTGCGCCATCGCCGTCAGAGCAGCAATAGCCAGTCCTGTCAGTATAAACAGCCTTTTCATCATGATAGCGTATCGTTATAAATCAGTGATTTGAGTGCAAAGATAAAAAAATATTTTGATACTTATGCCAAAATGTCACCATATTATAAGTTTTTTTTCATTTTGGCACACGCTTTGCTATCAGATTAGTGACAAAATCAGATTATTAACAATTTAAAAATATAGAATTATGGGAAAGATTATTGGAATCGACTTAGGAACTACCAACAGCTGCGTCGCCGTTTTCGAGGGCAACGAGCCGGTAGTCATCGCTAACAGCGAAGGTAAGCGCACTACACCTTCTGTGGTGGGCTTCGTAGACAACGGTGAGCGTAAGATTGGCGACCCCGCCAAGCGTCAGGCCATCACCAACCCGAAGAAGACCGTTTACTCTATCAAGCGCTTCATGGGTGAGAACTGGCAGCAGACGGAGAAGGAAATCTCCCGCGTACCTTACACAGTAGTAAACGAGGGTGGCTATCCCCGTGTCGACATCGACGGACGTAAATACACCCCGCAGGAAATCAGCGCTATGGTGCTGCAGAAGATGAAGAAGACCGCCGAGGACTACCTCGGACAGGAAGTAACTGATGCCGTCATCACCGTACCGGCCTACTTCTCTGACTCTCAGCGTCAGGCCACCAAGGAAGCCGGACAGATTGCAGGCCTCAACGTGCGCCGCATCGTCAACGAGCCGACAGCTGCCGCTTTGGCATACGGTGTTGACAAGGCCAACAAGGACATGAAAATTGCCGTATTCGACCTCGGTGGCGGTACGTTCGATATTTCTATCCTGGAGTTCGGCGGTGGTGTCTTCGAGGTGCTCTCCACCAATGGTGACACCCACCTGGGTGGTGACGACTTCGACCAGGTCATCATCGATTGGCTGGTACAGGAGTTCCGCAACGACGAGGGTGCCGACCTGAAGGCTGACCCGATGGCTATGCAGCGTCTGAAGGAGGCTGCAGAGAAAGCCAAGATCGAGCTGTCAAGCTCTACCTCTACAGAGATTAACCTGCCGTACATCATGCCTGTTGGTGGCGTACCCAAGCACTTGGTGAAGACACTGACACGTGCCAAGTTCGAGCAGTTGGCACACGGACTCATCCAGGCTTGTCTGTCTCCGTGTCAGAAAGCTATGGCAGATGCCAAATTGTCAACATCTGACATTGACGAGGTCATCCTCGTAGGTGGTTCAAGCCGTATCCCCGCCGTGCAGGAGCTCGTTAAGAACTACTTCGGCAAGGAGCCTTCAAAGGGTGTCAACCCTGACGAAGTGGTGGCCGTAGGTGCTTCTATTCAGGGTGCTATTCTTAACAAGGAAGGTGGTGTAGGCGACATCGTACTGCTCGACGTGACCCCGCTGACACTGGGTATCGAAACCCTTGGTGGTGTGATGACTAAGCTCATCGAGGCTAACACGACTATCCCCTGCAAGAAGAGCGAGACATTCTCTACCGCTGCCGACAATCAGACAGAGGTTACCATCCACGTACTGCAGGGCGAGCGCCCCATGGCTGCCCAGAACAAGTCTATTGGCCAGTTCAACCTCACAGGCATTGCTCCCGCTCGTCGTGGCATTCCTCAGATTGAGGTCACTTTCGACATCGACGCCAACGGTATACTAAAGGTTAGCGCCAAGGATAAGGCCACTGGCAAGGAGCAAGCTATCCGCATCGAGGCTTCCAGCGGTCTGTCACAGGATGAAATCAACCGCATGAAGGCTGAGGCCGAGCAGAATGCCGAGAACGACAAGAAGGAGCGCGAGCGCATCGACAAGATGAACCAGGCCGACTCGATGATCTTCCAGACCGAGAACCAGCTGAAGGAAATTGGCGACAAGATTCCCGCCCAGCACAAGCCCGCCATCGAACAGGCACTCCAGCAGTTGAAAGACGCCCACAAGTCTGGCGACATCGCAGCCATCGACAATGCAATGAACGCCCTCAACGCAGCTTGGCAGACCGCTTCGCAGCAGATGTATCAGGGTGCAGGTGCTCAGGCTGGTCCACAGCCCGGTGCCGACCAGCAGCAAGGTCCCTTCTACAACCAGCAGGCCGGCAGCCAGCAGCAAGCCCCCAAGGATGACAACATCCAGGACGCCGACTTCGAGGAGGTGAAGTAAGTTACAAAGTATTACATATAGAAATCGTGCAGGCTGATAGTGGCCTGCACGATTTTTCTAATTCTTCTCAGTCATGTATTTCCAATAGCGGCGGGGCATGTCGCTGAGTTGCTTTTTGGGATTCATGCGTTCTTTGATGCAGATGGCTTTGAAGTAGGTGCGCCAGAGGTTCTGGAACATCTCGTCGTCGGCACTCAGCACATCGGCATCGAGCTTGCCATCGGACAGGTTGAATGGCACGGCGGCCTCGTTCTCGAAGGTGACGTGCGTGACCGCATTGCCGTCGTAATAATAGCCATAGTGGCGCTTGGCATCATAGATGAGCCAGGGCTGGTCGTTGAAGCGGTCCTGAAAGTGGTCGCAGACAAGGGGCAGCACGTTATGGTCGGGCGAGACAACGGCGAGATAGGTGCCATCCTTGGCTTTCTGGAAACGGATGAACTGCTTCATGCGCAGCTGCTCGTGGAGCACGCGGCGACAGGTATTACGAACGGCCAGCACATCTTCGTCAGAAGCGTTGTTCTCGAGGCTTGGCGCACCTGCGGGCTGTCGGAACACCTTACATATAAAGCGGAAGAGCGGCATGTTGAGTGCCCGTTCTTCTGACATCCAGCTGAGCGTGACGACGCGCATTCCCGCCTTCGACAGGTGTTTCTCAAGTCCTTTCCATACCCTTGACGCTTTCTCGCTGTCGGTCACTACCCGATGCGGTTCGTCGGCAAACAGCGGCAACTGCTCCTCCTCCGACAGCAGGAATTCCGGTTGCTGGTGCAGAAAGAAGCTGTCGAACACGGCCGTCAACAGTCCGTCAAAGGTATTATCGAAGATGTAAATCGTCATGACATTCAGCCTACAAAGATAGTGCTTTTTTAATAATTCTGCCA
>JAEEGI010024429.1_pt1 | contig 11778 bp, 9 predicted proteins | sample 8958751 | NCBI WGS metagenome assembly JAEEGI01 (sample SAMN16246545, study PRJNA631951) | gut metagenome | biome: gut microbiome; feature: rumen; material: KS-attached | host: Bos | place: Iran: Karaj | collected 2018-10 | reverse complement strand
ACCATCTCTCCGGATTTGATGACGGGGATGCCAACTGTTTCGGTGAGTGTGGTTCCTGCGCAAGCTGAATATACGCTCAAGAGCGTTTTCTCCCATTTAAACGGCTTGGGCAAGCCAGTGTACATGGCCATCGATGAGTTTCAGCAGATTACAGAATACCCTGAAACGGGCACTGAGGCCTTGCTGCGTTCTTATATCCAGTTTATCCACCATGTGAATTTTATCTTTTCCGGAAGTAAGAAACACTTGATGGAGGAGATGTTTTGTGCTCCTAATCGACCTTTCTATCAAAGCACTCAGCTGATGAATTTGGAGCCATTGCAAGAGGATGTCTATTATGACTTTGCCAGCAAGTTTTTCGAGGCAAAGAAAGGTTCGTTTAGTCAGCAGGTGTTCCATGACATTTATCAGCGTTTTGACGGCTATACCTGGTATCTGCAAGCCATCCTGAATCGATTGTATGAGCAAGGGAAAAAGGTGGAAACGGACAAGCAGGCCGTAGAAGCGATTTTGTTCCATGTCAACGCATTGGCGCCACATTATCAAATGCTTACCTCGTTTTTGACCGACAACCAGTTTAGTTTGCTCAAAGCCATTGCCCGCGCCGAGCTTGTCGAACAGCCATTAAGCAATGATTTTATCAAGCGTTTTGAATTGCCCAGCACGAGCAGTGTCAAGTCAGCCTTGTCGGTGCTGGTGGACAAAGACTTGGTTTACCAGACCAGTAAGGGCTATATCATATATGACCGTTTCCTTGGCCTTTGGTTGAAGCGATTGTGATGTGAACAGTCAATGTTTTGATTTTCGCAAAATTTGTTGATAATTTGTTATTTTTGCAAGGTAATAATCAATTATGATTGAATCCAACGGCATATTGAAAAACTGAAGTTTAACGATGAACATCGAAATACATAAACAATGAAAACACACATATTGTTATTCTTGACTCTGATAATGAGCATGATGGCAACTGCACAAGTTACCATACAAATGGAAAAAGAAGGTGGCGTTTACAAAGTGCCTTGCACCGTTAATGGCGTGAAAATGAAATTCATTTTTGATACAGGTGCGGCCACAGTGAGTATGTCTCAAACGATGGCTCAGTTCCTTTTGGATGGAGAATATCTGTCAGAAAGTGACATTAAAGGAACAGGAAAATCTGTTTTGGCCGATGGAAGCATTGTGAATCATGCAACTATCATTTTAAAAGATGTTGAAATAGGTGGTATGCATATCCATAATATTGATGCTACCGTTATTGAAGGACAAAATGCGCCTTTGCTGCTTGGGCAAAGTGCAATTAGTGAATTAGGTAAGATTTCTATTGAAGGGGATAAACTAATTATTCATTCTGCTGAAAACAAACTTACTCGACAACAAATCGACCAACTTGAGGAACAAGCCAATAGATATATAAACTCTAATAGTTATGCTGCTGCGATTGATTGTCTCATTAGAATTGACGAGGCAGTGGGATTAACGGAATATGGATTAAAGAATCTTTGTTATTGTTATTCGCAAAATTACCAAGAAGAGCAGTGTATAGAATCATGTAGAAGATGGATAAAAGAATACGAATCAATAGGAGATGTTGTTAATAAAGAGAGTGTATACGAATACTTGGGGTGTTCATATTATTATGGAAGAAAAGATTATAATAATGCACTTTTATATTATCAGAAATCATTGGATATTCTTGAAAACAAACTGATTAGCAAAGATAATTTTTATATAAGGATGGCAGCTAATAGAAATTGGGATATTGGATCGTGTTATTATGGCTTGAATAACTATTATTCAGCAATAACATATTACAAAAAGGCAATAAATACTAGGTGTGAGGTTTTAAATGTTTCTATGAAAGATGTACAAAATGGCAAAGTTCAAGATGAAGGATTAGGGTTGTTTTTATATGATTATGCATTTTGTTATTATCAACTGAAGAATGATGCAGATGGAGATGAAGTAATGAAACTTGCAGCTATATGTGGAAACCAAAATGCAATAGATTTTTGCAGGAAATACAATATCAATTATCAGACGAAATCAAGTAAATTGTTTGAGTGATGGATGAACTGGTTGCTATACCTTATTTCCCAATTCCAAAAGTTCTTTATCATTATACTGAACCTCAGAATATCATTAGTATATTGAGTGGTAAAGGTGGAAAAGATCGAGAAATCTGTTTTTGGGCAAATTCCAATCTTAAGAAGAACGATGTTCATGAATTGGAGTACGGAAAGAAGATTTATGATATTGTAAAAGAATGGTTGAAGAGTTGTAATAAAGAACAGTACTTGTCAAATATTATTGATGAAAGGAATAGTTTCTCTTTGTCTTTTACTGAAGGTGCTAATCCATTGGAAATGATAAAAAAATACTATGGTGTAAGATTGGAATTCGATCTGACAGATTGTTTTAATAATAGAGAACTGATGCAATGTGAGTATTGTGAAGAATCTGAAATAAATGTCTATGCAGAGTTGATTATTAGCGAGTTTAAGTCATTATTTAAGTGCATTCAAGAGTTTAATGAAGCTACCATAAAACCTGAGTTTATGATTGCACCTATGGTGTTGAAGGCAGATGGACTGAACCGAAGTACTGTGGAAAAGATTTTTTTTCTGAAAGGAAAAAATGCTTGGGGAGGGGAGAAAGAATGGAGGATAATCTATTCAGGAAATAACAATACGGTTTTGTATCGCTCTAATAAAGTTCCCTATATTGAAATATACTTACCAATCAATTGTTTAAAAAGTATCAGATTGTTCAATTTTGATAGAATAGACCCATCGAAATCATCCTATCAGTATAAAGATGAATTTGAAAAATATTTAGCTCTGCAAAAATGGGATATTCCTGTTATTATTGAGGATTTGTAAATAAATTGAACTCAAACGAACAACTTACAATAATGCTTCCTTTGGTAAAAAACGACCCTTGGCTCAACCCCGTCAGCAAAGCCGTTGACGACCGCCACAACCGCTATGAACAACGTTTGAACGACATTAAAAACAACTATGGCAGCCTCAAGACTTTCGCCACGGCGCACCAGTTTTTGGGCTTCAACTACGACAAACGCCGTCACGGCTGGTGGTACCGCGAATGGGCTCCCGCCGCGCATTATCTCTCGCTGATGGGCGACTTCAACAACTGGAACCGTTATGAGTATCCTCTGGAACTGGCAGGTGCTGGTCTGTGGGAAATCTTTTTGCCCGACAGCGAGTTTGCCGACCGACTGGTGCATGGCAGCAAGCTGAAGGTGCTGGTGCAGTCGCAAATCGGGGAGCATGAGCGTATTCCGGTGTATATCAAACGTGTAATTCAAGATGAGGGCAACAAGGACTTTGCTGGTCAGTTCTGGAATCCGCCGACACCATATATATATAAGCACCTTGCGCCACAGTTGAAGGATGAGCCATTATTGATTTACGAGACACATGTGGGCATGGCACAGGAGGAGGCTAGGGTAGGGACATACAAGGAGTTTACTGAAAAGATATTGCCGCGCATCAAGGCCGACGGCTACAATGCCATCCAACTCATGGCCATAGCGGAACATCCCTATTACGGTTCGTTCGGCTACCATGTCTCCAATTTCTTCGCGCCGAGTTCGCGGTTCGGTACGCCTGAAGAGTTGAAAGAGCTCATCGATACGGCACACGGTATGGGTATGCTGGTCATTATGGACCTCGTGCATTCCCACACGGTGAAGAACATCCGCGAAGGCATTAACCTATTCGATGGTTCTGACAGTCAATACCTGCATCCTGGAGCGCGTGGCAACCACGATCTTTGGGACTCAAAACTCTTCAACTATGGCAAAGAGGAAACCTTACAATTCCTGCTTTCCAATGTGCGCTACTGGCTGGAAGAGTTCCGCTTCGATGGTTTCCGCTTTGACGGTGTAACATCCATGCTCTACCTCGACCATGGTATTGGGACGATCTTCGATGCACCGGAAAAATACTTTGGCGACAATGTGGATAATGACGCGGTTACCTATATGCAACTGGCCAACACGCTGTGCCATGAATTGAATCCGCAGACCGTCACCATTGCGGAAGACGTGAGCGGTATGCCTGGCCTTTGCAATCCGATTGCTGACGGCGGCATGGGCTTTGACTACCGACTAGGCATGGGCTTGCCCGACTTCTGGATCAAGATATTGAAAGATGAGCCAGAGGAGCAGTGGAATATGAAGAATTTCTTCTTCACTATGACCAACCACCTGCCGCAGACCAAGACGGTGGCCTACGCCGAGAGCCATGATCAGGCGTTGGTGGGCGACAAGACCATCGCTTTCCGCTTGATGGATAAGGAAATGTACACATCCATGAGTGTTGACACACCATCCATGACTGTCGACCGTGGCATCGCCTTGCATAAGATGATCCGCCTCTTCACGCTCACCTTGGGCGGCGAGGCTTGGCTCAACTTTATGGGCAATGAGTTCGGTCATCCCGAGTGGATTGACTTCCCGCGTTTGGACAATGGTTGGAGCTACCAATACGCTCGTCGCCAGTGGTCGCTGGTGGACAATGAAAACTTGAAATACCACTTCATGGGAGCTTTCGACAAGGCCATGCTCGACTTTGTAAAGCACCATCCTGTGATGCAGGCTCCGCCTGCTTGGATGCTCTATGCCGATGAGGATAACAAGACCGTCGTTTACGAGCGTGGCAATCTTATTTTTGTCTTCAATTGGGGTCCGAAATCTATTCCCGATTACAAGATTCCCGTCAGACAAACGGGTGATTATCGTATCGTCCTCACTTCTGATGACAAAGCTTTTGGTGGCTTCGGTAATATAGACCCGAGTGTGAAGTTCCCTTCAGAGAAGAAAAAAGATGACATCACGATGAAGATTTACAATGTAAGCCGTGTGGCGACGGTGTATCAACGCGTTCCATAAACGAAGAAAGCCGCTCCTCGGGGCGGCTTTTTCGTTGTAGAGACGCAATGATTGCGTCTCTAATTCTGTGATATTAGAAATTGTAGTACAATCCGAATTGAGGTGCAACAGTGGCGCAATCCAGATAGAAACCATTGTCTTCATGATACATGCCGTGGTCGTATTGAGCGAAAGCGAAACGGAAAGCGGCAGTCCAGTGCTCAGTGGCCATCCAAGCCACACCAGGTCTCAGGCTGATTGCATAGCCATTATTGTTGACAACACCAAAGTCACCAGTGAGGTCCATGAACACACCGAATTTCTCAATTGTCATGAGGTTGCAGCGCAGGTAGGGCTTCAGGATCAATTCATGCTCAGCTTTGAGGTCTAAGTACTTCACAAAGGTGTAATCCACTTCGGCAGCGATGGTCAAAGGCGTGCCAGAGAAGCTGTAGCCAACTTCAGGGGCAAGGGTGAAAGTTTTAACGTCCTTAGTGATGCCAGCGCCAACAGCGCCACCCATCCATAATTGAGCGTTTGCACTGAAAATGCCAACAAAGGCAAGAACTAAAGTCAAAAATAACTTTTTCATTTCTAAATGGTTTTAATTAATAATTAGGTTAGTTTCTTTTTGTCGATTTTTTAAGACGCGGCAAAGATAGCAAATAATGTGCCACAATGTTTTTGCCAGTTGCCGAAATTGTCCCAATAGGCTTTATTTCTCAATAAATGCTATGGTTTCCCCCTTGTTGACGCGCTTGCCTTGGTCAGCTGTGGCTTCGACAATCTTGCCAGGCCAGAGGGCGTAGACGGGTTCCATGCCGTGTTCGCTGTTGATGGCGCAGAGCAGGTCGCCTTCCTTGTAGACCTTGCCAGGGGCGGGAGCAATGCTCTTGTCGTCGAAGTCGACTTCCCACATTACGATGCCGCTCACAGGCGCGACGACGGGCTCGGCGTTGGGATGACGCAAGGCGCGGAGGTCTGGAATCTTGGCCTCGCCACCAGCCTTCTCGAACTTGGCCTTCATCTTGGCTTCCAGCTCTTGGTTGAAACGACGCTTGGCTTCTCCCGATTTGTACTCACGGTACTGCTTCTCGTGCATGGCGAACTCGAAGAGCTCTTCGTCGTCTTGGCCGCGGTCCCAGCCTTCTTTCTTCATCATTTCGATGAAGTGTGGCAAGGCATTCGGGTAGTTGTCTTGCGGGTTGCCCGTGAAGAACTGGAGGCCTTTCTTCTTGGCCAGCTCCACGATTTCGGGTGCGAGCGTGCCTGGCAGCTTGCCAGCCTTGCCGAGGATCATGTCCCAAGCGGCTGGGTCGATGGAGGTCTCGTAACGCGGCTCGCCCTTGCTGAGCGCAAAGAGGTTCATCAGGGCGATGTTCTTGGTATATTGGCTGAACGGGGTGACCAAAGGCGGGTTGCCGAGTTTCGGCCAAATGTCCTGCACTTCTTGGAACAGCTCGACCAGCATCTCGTCTTCGCTCAAAGCGGGCAGACCTTGCTTCTCGCGGTTCATGTTGATGGCGGCGTGTACCGGCTTGAGGTCGGCCATGAGCGAGCCCATCATGCCGCCAGGGAGGCCGCAACCCAACAGCAACGAGTTGATGTAACGGTTGCGCGGGTCAATCCAGTAGCCGAGGAAGTCGTCGATGAAGCTTTGGGTCATGCTGCGGGCGGCCATATAGGTCTTCATGTTGATGTCTTTGACAAGGAAACCAGCGTCTTTCAGCATGGCTTGCACGCTGATGACGTCGGGATGGACGGTACCCCACGACAGCGGCTCCATGGCCACGTCAACGTAGTCGCAGCCAGCCTTGCAGACCTCAAGCATTGAAGCCATCGAAAGACCGGGAGTGGTGTGACCGTGGTACTGCACCTTGATTTCAGGGTGCTGTTTCTTGATATGCTCCACGATGCGGCCCAAGCAGACGGGGCGACCCACGCCAGCCATGTCCTTCAGGGCGATTTCCTTGGCGCCAGCTTCGATGAGTTGGTCGGCAATGTGCATATAATACTCAGCAGTGTGCACCTGCGAGTAGGTGATACTCATGGCGGCTTGTGAGATCATGCCGGCTTCGTTGGCCCAATGGATGGACGGGATAATGTTGCGCACGTCGTTGAGGCCACAGAAGATACGGGTGATGTCGACACCTTGGGCTTTCTTCACTTTATACATCAGTTGACGCACATCGGCGGGCACGGGATTCATTCTCAGGGCGTTCAGTGCGCGGTCGAGCATATGGCACTCAATGCCACCTTTGTGCAGTGCTGCCGTGAAAGCACGCACCGACGGGTTCGGGTTCTCGCCATACAACAGGTTGACCTGCTCGGCGGCACCGCCGTTGGTCTCCACACGGTCGAAGCAGCCCATGTCGATAATCAAAGGAGCAATCTTTTCCAGTTGGTCCTTGCGGGGCACATATTTGCCTGATGACTGCCACATATCGCGGTAAACCAGGCTGAATTTGACTTCTTTTTTCATTATAATTGTGTATTTTATGCGATTTTGATTGATGCTGCAAAGGTACAAATTTATTGGCAAAAAAAGGCAAATTCTATCAATATGCTTGCATAAATGAAAAAGTTGTATCTTTGCCTCGATTCGTATGTCGGTCTTTATACCACCGACTTATGGGAACACGATGATTCCCGCTTGTCTTTTTTTGGGTCAGATATGGTTGTTTGAAGATGTAGTGTTGGTGTCATTGTGTATTTATTGTCATTGGAAAGACGTTGTAAAAAGTATGGCTACAGTTCTGGCAAGCAAGTTCAAGCAATTGTATGTGTCCCCAAAGTTTAGGGAGTTTGTCAGATTTGCCATAGTTGGATTGATTGCCACGGGCATCCATTACGGCATATACTATCTTCTCAACCTGTTTATCAATGTCAATGTTGCTTACACGATTGGCTATCTGGTTTCTTGGTTTGTAAATCTGTATCTGACAGCATATTTCACTTTCAAAAGTACATTGTCCTTCAAGAAGGGAATTGGCTTTGCCGCTTCGCATCTTGTCAATTATGTGTTGCACATGCTTTTCCTGAACCTGTTCCTCGCGTTTGGCGTGTCTGAAGAAATCGCGCCATTGTTTGTGTTTGCCATTGTCATCCCAATTAATTTCCTGCTTGTAAGGTTTGTGTTCAAGTCAAAACAATTCAAAAGCCAAGAAGAATGAAACTGAATGTTGTCATACCCTGCTATAACGAAGAGGAAGTGCTTCGCGAAACCAACTGCCAATTGACAGAACTTGTTGATTCGATGATAAAGGAAAACCTGTTGACAGAATGTGATATTCTGTATGTTGATGATGGCAGCAATGACAAAACATGGAATGTCATAGAAGAGCTGCAAGCTCGTAGCCCATACGTTCATGGTTTGAAGTTGGCGCATAATGTTGGTCACCAAAATGCGCTTTGGGCAGGGTTGGAACAATCTGTAGGCAGATGTGATGCTGTCGTTACGATTGATGCTGACTTGCAGCATGACATTCAGAAGATTCGGGATATGATACTGGCTTACCAAGATGGTTATGAAATTGTCTATGGTGTTCGAAACACAAGAGCGACTGATTCAAAATTTAAAAGGCAAACGGCTTTGGCATTTTATAAAATGATGCGAAAAATGGGCGTGGACCTTATTCCCAATCATGCAGATTTCAGACTTTTGGGCAAAAGCGCCCTGCAAGCCTTATCGGATTTTCCAGAGCGTAATTTGTTCCTTCGTGGGATTGTGAGGCTTCTGGGATTTAAGGAAACCAATGTGTATTTTGACTGCAACGAACGATTTGCGGGAAAGTCAAAGTATACCCCCAAAAAGATGTTCGCTTTTGCAATGGATGGCATTACTTCGTTTTCGGTACAGCCGTTGAGAATCATAACTTTGATTGGATTGTTGTGTTTGGGAATTTCTATCGCTGAAATAATTTATATTCTAGTTGCATATTTTCAAGGTCGCACAATTCAAGGATGGGCTTCTTTGTTGTTCTCAATGTGGTTTTTGGGAGGTTTGCTTTTGTTCTCCATAGGTGTGGTTGGGGAGTATATTGGGAAAATATATAAGGAAGTGAAAAGGAGACCGCGTTATATTATAGAGAAACAGATATAGAACCTAGGATATTCTGATTGCTAATACAAAACAAACATGAATCTGCGAAAAACAAATGGTTTGTCATGGGTCGGCTATGTTGCAGCCCTAATCATCGCAATCGCGTTTTTTGTCATCTCTTATTGTGGCTTTTTATATGGTGATGATTATTGGATGAAAAGTGACGTGTCCAACCTATATGACTTGGTTAAATATACTGGAGCGTTTTATTTTTATAGCGGCGGACGGCTGTTTTCGGTGGCGTGTCAATATTTGTTCAGCGGGCTGCTTGGCGACCATAGGATTTGGTATGCCATCGTGAATACGGCGTTCTTCGTTTTGTGCATGGTGACTTGTGGGAGGCTGATTAAGGATAAAAAGGAAGGATCCATTTCAATTGTCTTGTTGTTTGCTTTGCTGTTTTGGTTTCTGTGCCCCGTTCCTAAGAACACGTTGTTTTGGATAGCTGGTTCACCTACCTATTTGTGGGCAAACACCTTGTCTTTTGTGTTTTTGTTGTTCTACCTCAGGTATCAGGATGGCAACTTCAGTGGCTCTGGAAAACTTGGATTATCTGTCTTGGCTTTTCTGGCTGCTTCTGAATTCATTACCGCAGCTTCCATTAGTGGTGCATTCGTGGTATATTATGCCTTCAATTTCAAAAAACTAAAAGGGAATGCGGTTCCTCTGGTGGTTGGTTTTATCGTAGGATCTTTGTTTTTGTTGCTTGCACCGGGAAATTATAAGAGAGCAGCATGGGACAATGGGAGTGCTTCCCTTTTAGATGTGGGTAATTTGTTGCGTCAGCCTCTTTGGGAGATTGCAAAGTACAGGGCTTTATGGATTTTCTTGGCTGTTTTGGTGTTTGGACTGATAAAAAACAAAGTGGCTGTTAAGAAATGGATAAGGAACAACCCAATTCTCTTATTGTCGTTAGGATGGAGTGTTATTGCTTGTAGCCTGGTTTTTAGACCCATAAGACGAGCTTTCTTTTTCACTGAAACCTTGTCGATTGTCTTGGCTTTGAAGTTCTTGTTTGATAATTTTGACTTGAAGGGAGTGACGAGAAATGTAGTGATAGCCCTTTTGTTTGTCTTGTTTGCAGTGGATTCGGTGTTTGCAGTGCGTGAAACCCTTCGGCAACGAGAGATCCATGAAGCATCCATGAAAACGATAATGGATTCAAAAGGAATCGTAGTGTTGGACTATTCTCCTCCTTCACATCGAATGGTAAACGTCCCAGTTTATGGCCCCTCTACCACGCGGTATTTTGAAAAAATATATGGCATGGATTCCGTTTTTGTTTATCCCTACTATTGTCTCGATAAGTATTATGACCAGGATCCTCCCTTGGAGAATGTCTATGTCGCCTACGATTTTTATGTAGGTGATGATGATATGCCAAAAGATGTGATTGTTTTGGTGATAAGAATCGAAGAAGAACGTTTGCAGGCCAAAGGCGGTCATGTCGTCTTTACCATTGACAGCGATCGACATGGTGAGCCTTTGGTTCTTGAAAAGGATGGACCTAGCTATTGTGTTGATGGATATGGCTATTATCCTTTTTATTATAGCAGAAGAGACGCCAAGTATTTGAAAAGTGTCAAATGCGAGTTTGTAGATTAAGTATTCTTCAATAGATTATAAAGGGCGCACCATCAGGTGCGCCCTATGTTTTATTAAGTTTGTAGAGACGCGCCAGCGCATCTCTACAAAGTCGCGAAACAACACTTATTTGCGTGTGTATTCCACTTCACTGCCGATGTTTCCTTCACCAGAAAGGATGGTTAAGGTCTTGCCTTCCACCTTGATGTTGAAAATGGTGGGTTCGGTGAATCCTTCGTAGTTGAGGGTGAGTTTGCCATCGCCTACGGAGTAGGTGAAGTTGCCGACCAAAACTCCATAAGCAGTGCTGGAACCAGTGCCGTCTTCGTTGAAGATGTAGTAGGTGTTGTCGTTGTAGTACCATTCGCCTACTAGACCTTGTTGTTGCTGCTGTTCTTGTTGTTGTTGTTGTTTGTCGTTACCTTTGTCACCACCGTTGTTGCCGCTATTGCCGCAGGAAACAAAGGTTAGGGCCATGATGACCACTGCAATCATCGAAAAAATAACTTTCTTCATAGCTTTAATTTTTTTAAGGTTAATAATGGGGTAATTCGTTTGTTGTATTCACTGTATGATTTACTGTACTTTTTCAATCAAACTTCTTGAGGAGGCCCTTCATCTGGCTGCCAACATCTCTTCTACTCAGCGGGTGGTCGGCATTGGAAAGGACGCTGTTGAAGTAAATGACTTGGTCGGTCTGCGTGTCAATGACGGCCGTGTAGAGTGCGTTACCTACCTGGTCGCCTGCGGTGTAGCGCTTGGGCTCATCAAAGACTGTTCTTATGATGTTGCCAACAAGCTCTTCCAGCTTTTCTTGGTCATAGAGTTCGTTGCTTTTGATATAGCCATAGGCATGTACGACAATGCCATAGCGATGCCCCGTGGACTTAATCAACTCAGTAAGTGCTTTGGGTACTTTAAGGCGTGGGATGTCGGAGGATTCGAGGTCCGAGAATCTGTCAATCCATTTTGCAATGGATGCTCCTTCGCCTTCGTAGTCGGCTGCAACAGGGTCGGTGAAGGGGTAGCGGCTGGATGTGATGATCTCAGTGATCAACTCTTCAGAACCAACTACCAACGATGAGTCGAGATAGCCAGATTCTGGCGAGAAATAGTATATAAGCGACCTGGGCTCAATAAAGGCAAGTTCATCGATTTTGGAAACATTCGTTCCTTTTGCAGTATACGTAGTGGCACA
>JAEEGI010024428.1_pt1 | contig 11778 bp, 9 predicted proteins | sample 8958751 | NCBI WGS metagenome assembly JAEEGI01 (sample SAMN16246545, study PRJNA631951) | gut metagenome | biome: gut microbiome; feature: rumen; material: KS-attached | host: Bos | place: Iran: Karaj | collected 2018-10 | reverse complement strand
TCCTGTTGTAGGACGCGAGGTGTCTATATCACGAATAATCTTCGACAATCTCTGTGCTATCAGACCTATGCGCTCAGCATTCGGCTGCTCTGGCTTGTAACCACCATAAACAGGTTGGGTAAATTCTGTACCACTACCATTGAGCACAGGATGAGAATAAGGGTCGTTAGGATAATCCACTTCGTTACCGATAGACCACATAAAGACAGATGGGTGACAACGGTCGCGACGTACCATATCTGCCACATCACGGTCTATCCATTCTTCAAAATAGCTGTATGTACCTTGAAAACCAGGAGCACCCTGATTCCAACCCTTCAACCACTTACGCTTAGGAAACTCCCATTCGTCGGAAGCTTCATCCATGATAAGCATACCCATCTCATCGCACAAGTCGTAGAGTTCTGGAGCATGAGGATTATGACTCAAACGCAAAGCATTAGCACCCAACGACTTCAGTTCTGCAATACGACGGCGCCATACTTCCTTAGGAACGGCAGTACCCAGCACACCGGCATCATCATGCACACAGACTCCCTTCACCTTCATCCATTCGCCATTCAGTGCAAAACCCTTGTCTGGCGAGAACTGCAATGTTCTCAATCCAACTTTCACCTCTGATGCATCACCGTTCGACAACCGGGTTGTCAATGTGTAGAGATACGGATTGTCAAGAGTCCAACGCTGCGGTTTAGCAACATTAAGTTTTACCGTTTTCTTTTCCTGAGTACCTATCTTCTGCTCAACCTTTGCAACAACCCTACCCTCTGCATCTTTCAATTCTATTGTAGCCTGCAACTGCAAAGGACTTTTCTCTGTTCTGCAATCTGTAGTCTCCACATCTACCTCCAACTCTGCCTTCTTCTTGTTGATAGTCTTCAGCCTGTATGCTGTTCCCCACTGTGCCAGATGTACTTCGGGAGCACTGATAAGCCACACATTACGGTAGATTCCGGAACCTGTGTACCAACGCGAATCGTTCTCCTCACTGTGGTTCACCCTCACTGCCAATACGTTTTCGCCCGTCCTGTTCAGATATGGTGTCATATCATACATAAACGAAGCAAATCCGCTTGGACGCTTACCCAGCAAATGACCGTTGAGATATACTTCCGAGTTGTTATAAACGCCCTCGAAATACACATACTGTTTCGGAGCATCAGTAGCTCTAAAGTGCTTTCTATACCAAGCGATTCCTCCTGGCAGATAGCCCTGACACGAACCTTTATCGGGCGACATAGGTTGTTCTACACCCCAATCGTGTGGTACAGAAACACGACGCCACCGGCTGTCATCAAAATCTGCGTCCTTCATATCAGGACGCGACTCTGGCATACGTTCACCTTTACGAAGGCGTTCACGCACATTCCACAAAGTGTCGATACGCAAAAAGTGCCAATCACTATTGAATTTTTCCGCTTTGCCAAAGGATACCTGGGCAGACATCCCCATTACCATCAGTTGTGCTAAAAGCACTAAAAACATTCTCTTTTTCATAACTCATTTATTTTATATATGCTCTTTTTATTCTGACTTCTGCCAAAGGCACATCCTGTGCATTGGTTTTGATTTTCTGGATTTTCTCCACCACAGCCATACCTTCTACGACCTCACCAAACACAGTGTATTCACCATCAAGCCAGGGAGCCCCGCCCTTACTGCGATATGCCGAGCGTTGTGCTCTGGTATAAATGAGAGGAGGATTTTCCATCATCTTCATCCTAGCCTCATCGAGCAAAGTCTCCAATTTATCACTTAGGCGTCTTTGTTCACGAGCTGCTCTCAAAGCATCTATCTCTTTTTGATGTTGCTTGCAAATCTTTTCAAACAGAATCTGAGCATCACGTTCTTCTCTTGCCGACTCATATCCGTCCAGGTCGTCGTCAGAACAAATCTTGCCTGTGATGATATAGAACTGATATTTATCCGACATTCTGTCAGGGTTTTCATCATCACCGTCACGGGCTGCACCCACAAATCCTCTCTGATGGAAATACTTAGGATAAACTATCTCAGCAGGAATACGCTCTGTCGGAGTCTTGGCAGCAGCACTGTCTGACGCTTGTGCCACTCCATTTGTCCCCTTAGTCGCAGGGTCTCCTGTCTGAATCATAAAGTTACGAATCACTCTATGGAAAGTCACTCCGTCGTACTTCCCGTCCTTCACATTCTTCACGATATTATCCCTATGTCCTGGAGTATCGTCAAAGAGCACGATATGTATATCACCCAAAGTCGTTTCCAGCACCACTTCTGTACTTGCTCCTTCACGTTTCTGTCCGTTACAACTGACAAACAGAAGCATTGAAAGCAGAAAGAATAAACTTTTCTTCATCGTTTTCTGTTTTTCAAAATTATTGTTTCCTCAGAACTTCACTCCCCTATACACTCTGATACCGATATGCGAAGGTTGCTTTACCTCATAGTCGAAAAATGTCGTCTTGTCCATGACCACTTTTTTATACAGACTCGAGGCATGCATCAGATGTAACTTACCGTCTTCCCAAAAGGCAATTCCTATATGCTGAGTGTCAAGTCCCTTTTTCGAAGTAAGTATCGAAATGATGTCTCCGTCGTGTATTACACCCAATGCAGAAGACTGTGGCATATTCAGCAGCCGTTTGGGAATATAGCGGAACTTCTGCCCCTTCGAAGCCTTTTCATACTCGCTTATCTTTTTCACAAACTGCTTATTGTTTTTCAGGTGTTTATAATATTTAGTAAAAGTAGTCATATAATTGATATCTATCGTCTGAGTCTCCACAAAAACTTGCGGGTCATACACCTGACAAACCAATCCCAAACGTTCATTATCCTCTCCCCACCACGTGAAATAATGCAGTCGGCTTGTGTAGTCTGTCATCTTACCATGGCGGTATCTTAATGTGGTGAGCCACTGACAATAATCCTTGAATGTACGCTGATCATACGAATCGCACAACGACAATGCAGCCACAGTCTCAACAAACGTAGTGCAGTCAAGTCCGTGCAGATTAACAATCAGGTGTTCCCTGTCACCATTTTCCAACGTATGTGCCACATATGGCAGACCCAGAAACTGTTTTCCGAAGTAAATCATCCGCGGTTCGTCCCCACGTTCTGTCTTTGCTTTCTGCAACAATTGAACAACAAGAGCAGAGTCTTCAGGAGTCACTTCCACCTGTGCTCCGATTGTGCCACACAAACAGAAAAAGAGAAGAAATACTATATGATTTTTCATGAGTCTTAAATTTATCTGCACAAAGATACATGTTTTCTTAAAAAATAACCAAATTCATGGAAATATTATGACTTTTCCGTTCCTCTTCACAAATATTTTATTGACAATTTGTCATACTTTGTCAGTCCACATGTCAGTTTCTGGGTACGTGGCACGTTTCTTGTAGATTAATCTGCTGTCAGTTTCAAACTGCTGAATAGCACATATGGAACTGCACAACCAAATAACAAGAGTATTAACAACAAAAACATTATAAAATTATGGGAAAAATTATTGGTATTGACCTTGGCACAACAAACTCATGTGTCAGTGTATTTGAAGGCAACGAGCCTGTAGTAATTGCAAACAGCGAAGGTAAGCGTACAACTCCTTCTGTTGTAGGTTTTGTAAAAGACGGCGAACGTAAGGTAGGTGACCCTGCTAAGCGTCAGGCTATCACAAACCCAAAGAACACAGTGTTCTCAATCAAGCGTTTCATGGGTGAAACCTACGATCAGGTACAGCAGGAAATCGCACGTGTTCCTTATACAGTAAAGCGTGGTGACAACAACACTCCTCGTGTTGACATCGACGGAAAACTCTATACTCCACAGGAGATTTCTGCCATGATTCTGCAGAAGATGAAGAAGACAGCAGAAGACTACCTCGGTCAGGAGGTAAAGGAAGCAGTCATCACCGTTCCTGCTTACTTCTCTGACTCTCAGCGTCAGGCTACTAAGGAAGCAGGTCAGATTGCCGGACTCGACGTAAAACGTATCGTCAACGAACCAACAGCCGCAGCACTTGCCTACGGTATCGACAAAGCCAACAAAGATATGAAGATTGCAGTGTTCGACCTTGGTGGCGGTACATTCGATATATCAATCCTCGAATTCGGTGGCGGCGTATTCGAAGTGCTCTCTACAAACGGTAACACACACCTCGGTGGTGATGACTTCGACCAGGTAATCATCGACTGGCTTGCAGGCGACTTCAAGGCAGCAGAGGGCATCGACCTTACACAAGACCCAATGGCTATGCAACGTCTGAAGGAAGCTGCTGAAAAGGCTAAGATTGAACTCTCAAGCGGTTCTTCTACAGAAATCAACCTGCCATACATCACAGCTGTAGGCGGTGTACCAAAGCACCTCGTAACTACACTCACACGTGCTAAGTTCGAAAGTCTTGCACACAACCTCATTCAGGCATGTCTCGAACCATGTAAGGCTGCCATCCGCGATGCAGGCATCTCTACAAGCGAAATCGATGAAGTAATCCTCGTTGGTGGTTCAAGCCGTATCCCAGCTGTTCAGCAGCTCGTTCAGGACTACTTCGGCAAAGTTCCTTCAAAGGGTGTTAACCCAGACGAAGTAGTAGCAGTAGGTGCATCTATTCAGGGTGCCATTCTCAACAAGGAAGAAGGTGTAGGCGACATCGTCCTGCTCGACGTAACACCATTGTCAATGGGTATTGAAACTCTCGGTGGTGTCATGACAAAGATGATTGAGGCTAACACTACCATCCCTTGCAAGAAGACAGAGACATTCTCTACTGCAGCCGACAACCAGACAGAAGTTACCATCCACGTACTTCAGGGTGAACGTCCAATGGCATCACAGAACAAGTCAATCGGTAACTTCAACCTCACAGGCATCGCACCGGCACGTCGTGGTGTTCCACAGATTGAAGTATCATTCGACATCGATGCAAACGGTATCCTTAAAGTATCAGCCAAGGATAAGGCAACCGGCAAGGAACAGGAAATCCGTATCGAGGCATCAAGCGGTCTCTCTAAGGAGGAAATCGATCGTATGAAGGCTGAGGCAGAAGCAAATGCAGAGGCCGACAACAAAGAGCGTGAACGTATCGACAAAATCAACCAGGCAGACTCTGTAGCATTCCAGACAGAAAACTTCCTGAAGGAGAATGGCGACAAGGTTCCTGCAGAAGACAAGCCAGCTATCGAAGCAGCTATCGAAGAACTTAAGAAAGCTAAGGACAGCGGCGACGTAGCACAGATCGATGCAGCTATCAACGCCCTCAACGAGAAGATGCAGGCAGCAAGTCAGAAGATGTACGCTGCAGGTGCGCAGCCAGGTGCAGGCGCAGCCGGCGCAGGTGCAGGATTCCAGGGCGGTCAGCAGCCAGGCAACGACAACCAGTCAAACGGTGGCGACAACGTTCAGGATGCCGACTTCGAGGAAGTGAAGTAATCCACAATCCAACTATAAAAACTATGGAGGTACAACACATTGGTTGCACCTCCATTTTCTTTTTCGACAACTTTTATCTATTAACTTTTAACTATTAACTAAAAAACCTCTACCTTTGCAACAAACTAATAACTATGGCATTTTTAGGCGAACTCATATCCATAGGTGTTGCATTTTCATGGACAGCCACAGCACTGTTGAGCGAATACGGAAGCAAACGCATGGGCAACCTCACACTCAACGTATTGCGTATGTCCCTAACACTGATTTTCTCATTAATACTCTTTTGGTATTCAACAGGTTCACCACTTCCATCTGGAGGCTCAACTGAAGCATATGGATGGATGCTGCTCTCAGGCTTGGTGGGATATGTCATTGGCGACTTCTGCCTCTTTCAATGTTACATCATCATCGGTTCGCGCTTCGGTCAGCTCTTTATGACAATCGCCCCAATCTCTGCCGCACTGACAGCATGGATAACCCTTGGTCAGCACATGGCTCCCAAAAGCATACTGGCAATGCTTATAACCCTCCTCGGCATCAGCATCTCCGTACTTGGTCGCGGCGAACGCCACAGACTATCGCTCAAACTTCCGCTCAACGGAGTACTTTTCGCCATCGGAGCAGCCCTCTGTCAGGGAGTAGGACTGGTTCTCAGCAAAATCGGTATGAACCATTATGACACAGGCACCATACCAGATTGGCTCGTACCATTCAGTGCCAACTTCTTCCGCTGCATAGCAGGTATCATAGGATTCACAATATTGATGTATTTCCGTCAGGGATTCCGTCCTCTGCGTCAGGCATTCCATGATGCGAAGGGTATGACAGTTGCCACCGCAACCACCATCTTCGGCCCATTCGTCGGAGTAGGTTTTTCACTAATGGCAGTCCAATACACCAGTGCCGGCATAGCCTCAACACTGATGGCTCTCACCCCCATCATCATCATCCTACCATCCTATCTACTCTTCCGAGAACCTATCACATGGAAGTCTATCCTCGGAGCACTCATCTCCGTCTTTGGAGTCAGCCTATTCTTTTTAGCATAAAAACCAATACTATTTATAGATACTATAATGAACAAAGTACGGATTACAGCCATTCGTCAAACCGTCTATAACGACCTGATGGCAAAATACGAAAACCCCATTGAACATACTTGTGATGTTACAGAAGGACAGCAATGGGTTTCTGAGGACGGGAAATGTCCTGAAGGGATGTGTCCGTCTGCATGGCAATCCATGCGTGAATTTGTTGAGTCGCTTGCCAGAGGAGAAGGAAATTTCTACGATGGATGGATGAAGAACCCAATGAGTGCTATGATCAGTTGCAACGATGGATTTCGTCCATTCAGTTTTTACATCGAAGTAATTGAATGACAGAAAACGGTCAAGGGTCTGCCTACCCTAATTATCATTGATGTACGACTTAGTAGTCATATCGTAATAGAGAGCTTCAAGTTCCTGCAGAGTCAGTTTCTCTACAGAATGTTCAATGATGCGGATAAGTTCGTCACGACGATACTCTTCCGACTGGGTAAATTTATCCATGTATGACATAATTCAAAAGTATTTATTTAACTTATAAAACAATTGTTTTCTGTTTATTTCCCTAAGAACTCACGAGGAGTGAGACCTGTCATGCGCTTAAACAGGCGGGTGAAATGATTGGGAAAATCGAAACCGAGCAGGCGGGAAGTCTCGCTGATGTTATGACCTTGCATCAGCAAACTTTTCGCCTGATTTATTATATAATTATGTATGTAGCCGATGGCTGTACCACCCGTTGCCTTATGGACAATATCGCCAAAGTAGCGCGGCGAATAAGCAAGCTGTGAGGCACACCAGGCAACAGTGGGCAAACCTTGCGAAAGCTGGCGATTCTCACGGAAATACGTTTGAAGCAGGTTGTGAAACCGCTTCAGCAAATCAGCCTCTCCCCTATTCTCTTTGGAAATCTGACGCTGATAGATGCGGTTGCAGTATTCCAAAATCAGTTTTAAATAGCCCAGAAGTATGTTTCTCAAAGATGGTGAATCCTCGTGTGCCTGTAGCTCCTGTCGCATCTGCGCCACCAGCTGCGTGATGCAAAGCCATTCGTCAGGTTCCATCCGAAGCGATTCATCGAAAAAATACGAGAAGAACTGATAGCGGTCTATCTGACGTTCCAACTCGCTGCCATGCAACAGTTCCGGCGACCACAACAACACCCAACCACACAACGAGATGCGCTCACCATCATCCTCCAAACCACCTATTTGTCCTGGTTCTACAGCAATAATGGAACCATCGCTCACCTGCAATTTTCTCATGCCGTAAGAGAGATTGAAGGGAAACTGTCGTTGAATGAACAGTCCATACACGCCATAGTTGTTCAGACTATGACGGAAGGGTGCCAGTTCATCATAATGGATGATGCTAATCAGCGGATGCAGAACCGGCGCATCCACAAAACGGGCATAGTCGTTGGGAGTTTCAACTTTCAGAATATTCTTCATATCGGGGACAAAGATATATATAATAATCTAATAATGGTATATATTTTGATGTTTTCAATTAAAATCTGCGAAATTGGTATATAATCAGCTAATATATGTAATACCTATATAATATAATGTCTATACCTTTGCACCCAGAAATCATAAATACAAAACTTAAATTTTAAAACCATGTTAGGCAATTTTACATTCCACAATCCTACGAAGTTGCACTTCGGTGAGGATTCTTTAAGCAAACTGAGTGAAGAACTTAAAAACTATGGCAAGAAGGTGATGCTCTGCTATGGCGGTGGCAGCATTAAGCGCAACGGCATCTACGACCAGGTGATGGCAGAACTGAAGAAAGCTGGCTGTGAGGTTGTAGAGATAGCTGGTGTTATGCCAAACCCTACTATAGAAAAGGTATTAGAAGGTGCCCACATGGCTCGCAAGGAGAATGTCGATTTCATCCTCGGTGTGGGCGGTGGTTCAACCATTGACTACTGCAAGGCAGTAGCCGGAAGCGCATGGTACGACGGAGATCCTTGGGAGTATTACTTCAAAAACTGGCAACCTATGACCTGCCGTTGGATTCCAGTGGGCTGCGTGCTCACTATGGCTGGCACAGGTTCTGAGATGGACAGCTGTTCGGTTATCTCCAGTCACTCGGAGAACCGCAAGATGTTCTATAACTTCCGCAACCCTGATTTCTCCATCCTCAACCCCCGCTTCACCTTTACCGTTCCCAAGTATCAAATGGTGGCTGGCATCTACGACATAATGAGCCACATTCTGGAGCAGTATCTCTCTGGCACAGACGACAATACCAGCGACTACATTGCAGAGGGTCTGATGCGTTCACTCATCGTCAGCTCACGCAAGGCTAATGTAAACCCAGAGGACTACGAGGCTCGTTCAAACATCATGTGGACAGCCACTTGGGCACTCAACACTCTCATAGACCGCGCCAAAGCTACCGACTGGATGGTTCACATGTTGGGTCAGGCTGTTGCAGCCTTTACCGATGCCACACATGGTCACACCCTCGCTGCTGTCAGCGGTGCTTACTATCGTCTGCTCATTAGCAAGTCATCCGATGCCGTACAGAAGTTCAAGCGTCTGGCAATGAATGTATGGAACGTTTCTGCAGAAGGCAAGACTGACGAGCAGGTTGCAATGGAGGGTCTTGAGACTATGGAACAGTGGATGCGTGAATTAGGACTGGCAATGAACATCACTGATTGTGGTGCTAAACCAGAACTGATTGAGGGAATGGCTGATGCCTGCCCTATCTGCCAGGGGGGGTACTACATTCTGAATCGCGACGAGGTAGTACAAGTACTGAAGGAAAGCCTTTGAGAATTGAGAATTGAGAATTGAGAATTAAGTTGAAAACTAAAGCATTATTGCTGAGTCTTATGATAGCAGCAAACGGTTTCGCTCAGGGCGTGATTGATGTGCACAGTCACATCATCACTCCTGAATTTGTATCGGCTCTTGAAACAGAGGGACGAGTGATGGACGAGGGATTCCCACTGCCAAAGTACAATGTGGAGAATCATCTCAGATGGATGGACGAGGCTGGTGTGCAGACATCGGTATTGACATTGGCAGCACCACAACCATCATCAGCTGAGGTGGTGAGACAAACAAATGAAACTGCCGCTCGCATCAAGAAGGAGCACCCAGGACGATTCCTGTTCTGTGCTACCCTTCCCCTACCCGATATCTCGAAAGCCATTGAAGAAGCGAAGTATGCGCTCGACGTACTGAAGGCTGATGGCATTAAGTTGGCAACAAATGTCGATGGACAGTATCTTGGTGCACCCGAACTCGACACGCTTTTCTCTGTGTTGAATGAGCGCAAGGCTATTGTCATCCTGCATCCGCATCGTCCCGAGCCAGTAAATAAGCAGGTGATGCAGCAGACCCCACTGGCTATGCAGGAATATCTCTCGGAGACTACACGTGCTGTGTCGAATATGATCAGTCGCAATGTGTTGGCTCGCTATAATAACATAAAGATAATAGTGCCTCATTGCGGTGCTTATCTGCCGCTTACCATTCCTCGTATGAAGTCGCTGACTCCTGTGATGCAGGCGAACAAGATGGTGGGCGAGATTGACTACGAAGCCAACCTCCGCACTCTTTATTATGACCTTGCAGGAGCGCACTCTCCAGAGGTCATCCGCATGCTGCTCACCATCACCACGCCCGACCACCTGCTCTACGGCTCCGACTATCCCTACGTCGCTCCGCAAGTGCTCACGCGGAGTCTGGCGAGAATGAAGGATTATCTCTCGAAAGAGCCAGACCTGGCACCGTTCAAAGACATGATTCTATGGAAGAATGCCAAAAACCTCACCCCAAACCCCTCTCCCAAGGGCGAAGGGGATATAGATTTTCAAGGACAGCAAGCCTCTACTCCCCTCGCCTTTAGGAGAGGGGTTGGGGGTGAGGCTTTATGTCGCATTGCAGAGATTGAGGTGTACCCACAGTATTTGAAGGAGTACTTAGCCTTTGCCAACGAAGTGGACCACCTAAGTATAGAGCGCGAGCCTGGCGTCATCTGCCTGTATCCTATGCAGAGTGCCGAAGACTCATGCCTGATTCGCATCCTCGAAATCTATGCCTCCGATGAAGCCTATCAGCAGCATCTGAAGACAGACCACTTCCAGAAGTACAAGCAGGGCACGCTCCACATGGTGAAAGACCTGAAACTCCCCACCATGAAACCACTGGACCCAGAGACAATGAAACTGATATTCAAAAAACAACGATAACGATGCAAAAGATTTTATTATTTTTAGCAGCAATGTTGTTCTGCTGCTGTTCCGCAGATAACGAAGTGAAGGCTGAGGAACCTGCAAATACTGGCAAGACACTTGTGGTATATTACAGCTACACAGGCAACTGCCGCGATATAGTGAACACGCTGACCAGTAAGATTGAGGCTGACGTTCTTGAGATTTTGCCCGCAGAAAAGGGACTAAGGTACGAGGCTAACAACTATGCTTTAGGCACTCAGTTGCTGAATGCCATCAAAGCTAATCCAAACGATGCCGGCAGTTACCCTGCTATTGACCCTGTAACCACATCGCTCAGCGGCTACAAGAACGTCATCATTGTCACCCCACTTTGGTGGAGTCAGATGGCTGCCATCATGCAGACATACCTTTTTCAGAGTGCTTCTCAGATGGCAGGAAAGCACGTTGGAATGATTGTATCAAGTCATTCGAGTAGCATCAGCGGTGTAGTAAGTGATGCCAAGCGACTATTGCCTAATGTCACATGGATGGGTGATGCGTTGTGGATTAACGCCAGCAACCACGGCAATCGTGCCTCATTGATAGAAAACTGGCTCAAGACACTGAATTTCGATAAAGCGCAAACTACTATGGATAAGATATATATCACCATCGGTGGACAAACGCAGAGCGTAACACTTGTCGATAATGACGCTACACGAGAGTTGATTGCTACATTACAGGATGCCTCCATAACAGTAACTCTTAACGACAACAATTTTGAGATATGGGGTTCTTTGGGCAAATCGCTGACAACGAAAAATGAGCAAATGAATGCCCAGCCAGGAGATATAGTGCTCTACAACGGCAGCAACATCTGCATCTTCTACAATTCAAACTCTTGGAGTTATACACGCTTAGGAAAAATTGACGGACTGTCAGAAAGTGAACTTCGCACATTCCTGAAGGCTGGCCAAAACAACATCAGTGTTACGCTATCGCTTGCAGAGACTACAGGCATCAATACTGTTAAGAGTGACAAGTTAAAAGATAAAAGTTGCTATACTCTGCAAGGCACATTAGCTCAAGCCGGACATAAAGGAATCATAATTCAAAACGGTAAAAAGATAATTAGAAAAC
>JAEEGI010024423.1_pt1 | contig 11779 bp, 9 predicted proteins | sample 8958751 | NCBI WGS metagenome assembly JAEEGI01 (sample SAMN16246545, study PRJNA631951) | gut metagenome | biome: gut microbiome; feature: rumen; material: KS-attached | host: Bos | place: Iran: Karaj | collected 2018-10 | reverse complement strand
ACGGGGTCGGTTATGACGATCTCCTCCCCGGAAAAATCCTCCGGCGCGCAGTTCAGCTCCAGGGCCAGCTGTTCTTTGAACTTCCGCTCGATCCCGTCCTTCGTCAGCATGACCCTTCGCTCCCCCGGTTCAGCTTTGCCATGACCCGGTCGTTCACCACCTCATAGCCGAAGTGCCGGTACAGCCCGTGGGCGTCCCGGGTGATCAGGAAGCCCCGCAGCCCCGAAAGGGCGGGCAGAGCCTCGATATGCCCCACCAGAGCTTTCCCCAGTCCCCGGCCCCGATAAGCCGGGTCGATCACCACGTCGCAGAGATAATAGGTGGTGGCCCAGTCGGTGATGACCCGGGCAAAGCCCACCAGGGCCCCGGCTTCCTCGGAATAAACGCCGAAGCAGGCGGAATTGGCCATGGATGTCTCGATCCGCTCCACGGGCCGCTTTTCCGCCCAATAGGTGGTGCGCAGCAGCTGCGCGACCTCCTCCGTTTTCATGTTCTCCGCGCCTTCCACGATCCTGAATCCCATAACTATGCCCTCCGAAAACGGTCTTGTTCCCTGCCCGGACCGGGGTCCCGGCTGTGGGGATATGCTAACATAAATCCGTCCCCGGGGCAATCCGCAGCTTTCACCCCATTTGTCGGACCTCGTCGTTTTTCCGTTTGCATTGCCGGTCCATTGGTGCTATACTTTAATGTGGTAGTATATCCGCTATCTGCCGTATAAAAGTGACGCCGGATGTGTCCGGCGGAAAGGAGCACCGCCATGTTTACCCTGAATCTCGACCCTGCTGCGCTGGTCCTCTCCGCCCTCTGCTTCATTTACATCATGACCACCCGGCAGAAGCAGTATGCGCCGCCCAAGGGGTTGAAGGCCCAGCTGCTCAGCCAGCATTTCGTGTTCATGCTGCTGCTGCTCGTGAGCATCGTCTCCTCTGCCGCCTCCGTGGGCAGCGTCTACCTGATGGGGCGCCCCGACAGGCAATTCTATTTCCTCCAGTACTTCCTGCTGGAGCTGTATTTCGTGCTGCACACCACCCTGACCATGCTCTTTGTCCTCTATTTCATGAATGTCAGCGGCACGGCCATCGGCAGGAAAAGAGCTTTTACTGGTACTTTATCCTGCCCTATGCCCTGGGCGAGGCAGTGACCCTCTCCAATCCCGTCACCAACCTGATCTTCTATCTGGACGCGGACCTGATCTATCATCGGGGCGTCCTGATGCCCGCTCTCTACTGCCTGGCCGCCGTCTATGTGCTCACGGGCATCTATTTCTTCGTCCGCTATCAGAAGGCCATCCCGCGGACGGACAGCATCGCCATCTGCTCGGCGGTCGTCCTCTCCCTGCTGGGCGTGGGCGTCCAGGCCCTGCACCCCGAATACCTGACGGAGCTCTTTGCCGAGGCCCTCACCATCCTGGGTTTCATGGTGATGCTGGAGGACCGGTCCGGTGCCACCGACCCCACCACCCTGGTATTCAACCGCCGGGCCTTCCTGGACACCAGCCGCCGGTGGATGGAGACGGAGCAGCCTTACAGCGTCCTCCTGGTGAAGCTGGTGGACCTGGACCGCATCTCCCGCCTGTTCGACAGCCGGGATGTGGACTCCCTGCTGGTGGACGTGGCCCGCTGGCTGGAGACCGTGACGGACCGGGAGAACATCTTCCGCTACGGACAGGAGGACTTCGTCCTCACCTTCGTCGGCCGTCGGCAGAAGGAAGCGGAGGAGGCCGCAAGGCGCACCCTCCAGCGCTTCGCCTCCCCCTGGAAGGCCGAGGAGACGGAGGTCCAGTTGGAAGTCACCGTCAGCGTCATCCGGGTCCCGGCGGACGTGAATTCCCTCTCCATGCTCCAGGATCTTTTGCAGTGGGGCTATCAGGACACGCCGCCCGGCTCCCTCCTCATCTCCCACGACGAGCTGGCCGCCCTGAAGCGGAAGCTGGCGATCTACGACGCTCTGCGCCATGCCCTGGACAACAAGAGCCTCCAGATCTGGTATCAGCCCATCTGGTCCTCCGACACCGGCGGCATCATCGCCGCCGAAGCCCTGAGCCGTCTGATCGACGACAAGCTGGGCTTCATCCCCCCGGATGAATTCATCCCCCTGGCGGAAAAGACCGGCATGATCCATGAGCTGGGCGCCTTCGCCTTCGAGGAGGTCTGCCGGGTGCTGAGCACCTACAACCTCCGGGAGAAGGGCATCCACTATCTGGAGCTGAACCTCTCCCTGTATCAGCTGCTGCGGGAGGGCGTGCTGGAAAAGCTGGAACAGTGCCGCGCCGCCTACGGGGTGGAAGCCGGCCAGATCAACCTGGAGATCACGGAAAGCGTCTCCTCCGACGAGACCCCCGCCGTGCAGGAGCTGCTGCGGCATCTGCAGGAGCTGGGCTACACCTTCTCCCTGGACGACTACGGCACCGGCTATTCCAACCTGGCCCGGCTGATCGAGGGCAGCTATGCCAATGTGAAGATCGACAAATCCCTCCTCTGGGGCGGGGAAAAGAACCCCTCCACCGCCCGGCTGCTGCGCAACATGATCCGCATCATCCGCAGCCTGGACATGAACGTGGTGCAGGAGGGCGTGGAGACCAAGGACCAGCTGGAACGGGTGGTCAAGGCGGGCTGCAACCTGGTGCAGGGCTATTATTTCAGCAAGCCTCTGCGGGAGGCGGACTTCATCTCCTTCCTGGATTCCTGGGATCCCCTGGCGTATTAGTATTGAAATCAGGAACGGTTACAGATATAATGGAGGGCAAAGACAGACAGAAGGGACGATGGAAACATGACACTGCGGGAGTTTTACGCCGGCATCGACGGCAGCTATGACGAAGCCCTGAATCGTCTGATGTCGGAAAAGTTCATGCTGCGCTTCCTGGGCAAATTCATCGAAGGCGGGGATTTCACCGCCATGATGGAGGCCATCCGGGCCGAAAACTGGGAGGACGTGTTCCGCTATTCCCACAACCTGAAGGGCGTCTGCCTGAACCTGGAGCTGGGAAGGCTGGCCCGCAGCGCCTCCGCCATCTGCGACGCCGTCCGAAGCGGCGCGCCCACGGTGGACCTGGCCCCCATGGCCCGGCAGGCGGAGGAGGACTATGCCCTGGTGACGGCGGGCATCCGGGAATTGCAGGCGGCAGAGGGCTGAACCCGGCTCCGCTTTGCCCTTGGCTTTCGGAACCGAATGGATAAAGGATTGTGAGGCGCTGCGAAAGCAGCGCCTCATTATTTCATCAGGCTGTTCCATCGCCCGTATTTCCGATAGAGGACATAGAGCACGAACAGCAGCAGATTGTGGGCGATCATGGCCCCCCATGCGGCGGTGAGGCCCTTGCCCAGCACCGTCACCAGCAGGAAGGTGCCCACGATGCGCACGCCCCACATGCCGATCGCATTGAATATGAACGGCACCCGTGTGTTCCCCGCCCCCTGGAGGCTCCCCTCCAGGACGATGGTCACGCCGTAGAAGGGCTCGGAAAGGGCCACCATCCGCAGCACCGCGGCGGCCAGGCGCACCACCTGTTCGTCCCGGCTGAACAGGGAGGCCATGGCGGGGGCAAAGGTGAAGAGCAGCGCCCCGGAGACGAGCATCAGCCCCGTTTCCAGCACCAGGACGGCGGTGCTGATCTTTTTCAGCCGCTCCCGGTCCCGGGCGCCGATGCACTCCCCCGTCAGGGTGGCGGCGGCGGTCATCATGCCGTAGCCGGGGACATAGAAGGCGGATTCCACCGTGTTTGCCACGGTATGGGCGGCGGTGGAGACCTCCCCCAGGGAATTGATGAGAGAGGCGAAAATGACGTAGCCCAGGGAGGTGGCGAAGCGCTGGAGCACCGCGGGCACCGCGATCTTCAGGCAGGGCAGGAGCACGGCCTTGTCCGGCTTCAGGGGGTAGCCCCGGGGAGAGATCTCCTTATGCCGCCAGAGGGCCCGGAGGAGCAGGATGCCCCCCAGCACGAAGCTCAGGGCCGTGGCCGCGGCGGCTCCCACCACCCCCAGCCCCGCGCCCCACATGGGGATGCGCAGGCCGAAAAGGAGGAGCTCCCGCCTGGGGAAAATGAGGAGGAAATTCAGGACCACATTCACCAGGTTCATGAGGATGCCCGCCGCCATGGGGGTGCGGCTGTCCCCCGCCGAGCGGAGGAGCGTGCCGGAGAGGGTGGCCGCCGCCCGGAAGACGGTGGGGAGGTAGATGATGAAGAAATAGCGGGAGGCCAGAGGGCGGATGGGCGCTTCCAGCTGCATCCATCCGGGCACCTGCTTCGCCAGGGCCAGGGGCAGGGCCGTGAACAGGGCCCCGATGAGGAGCATCATCAGCACCGCCTGGGCCGAGGCCCGCCGGGCCCGGTCAACATCCCCCGCGCCCCGGGCCTGGGAGATGATGGCAAGGAAGCCCACCCCCATGGCCCCGATGGAGGAGCCGATGAGCCAGTTGACGGTGGTGGTGGAGCCCACGGCGGCGGTGGCCGCCGTGCCCAGAGCGCCCACCATGGCGGTGTCCACATACTGCACGGCGGTCTGCATGAGCTGTTCCAGCATGGTGGGTCCCGCCAGGCGGAATACCGTGCCGGTGAGGGAGAGGTCGGGTCGTTTCATCGCTTATCCTAACGTGTCTGGTTTTGCCCGAAGGGGCAGCGGACAGCATCATACCACACTTTCCGACCCTTTGCACCCCCTGCCCCAAGGAAAAAGAAGACGAACGCAGGGATTATTTGGGTAAATCTTCTTAAATCCTCTTGCTTGCCGTTCTGAATTATAGTAACATTTAACAAATCACTCAGAACGGAGGAAAGAGGATGACACCGGAAGCGCAAAAACGATACGATGAAAAAACGGCCAGGGTCCAGGCCGCCATCGCCCTGAAGGAGCCGGACCGGGTGCCCATGATGCCCTCGGCCGCCCTGTTCCCCATGCTGAACGCGGGGTACACGGTGGCGGAGGTCATTTATGACACCACCCTGGAAAAGATGGAAAAGTCCATCGTGAAGTACCTGGAGGAGTTCGACCCGGACTGCGGCCTGGGCACCGGCACAAACTACGCGGGCGAGGGCCCCATGCTGGAGCTGGAAAGGCCCAAGAACATGCGCTGGGCGGGCATGCCGGGGGACATCATCGACGTCAATTCCATCCAGCAATTCATTGAATACCCCACCCTGCTGGACGATGAATTCGACGAATTCTTCCGGGACCGCACGGGCTGGACCCTGTTCAAGCAGACTCCCCGGAATTCGGAGCTGCTGGAGCCCCTGTGCAGGGCCCTCCAGGGGGGCAGGCTCAGCGCCCGGGGCGTGGCCGCCCAGGTCTCCACCCCGGAGTTCAGGGCCATGCTGGAGGACCTGTGGAAGCTGAACGAGCTGAACCAGGAATACCGGAAAAACGCGGCCAGGCTGAACAAGACCGTCTATGAGATGGGCTACCCCGTGTTCCGCCAGGGCGGCGCCGCCGTGCCCTTCGACAGCTATTCCGACGGGCTGCGGGGCACGATCCTCTCCCTGCAGGATCTCTACGACCACACCGAAGAGGTGGAGCGCTACATCGACGAGTCCATCGGCCCCATGCTGGAAATGATCCGCATGCAGGGCAAGATGCCCGGAGCCAAGGGGAAGCACGTGTTCATGGCCCTGCACAAGGGCATCGACGGCTTCATGGGAGACGAGCATTACCGCAAATACTACTGGAAGCACCTGCAGATGATCATCGAGGAGATCATCAAGGCGGACATGGTGCCCTATATCTTCTGCGAGGGCCGCTACAACACCCGGCTGGACTGCCTGACGGAGGTGACCCCCGGCAAGGTGTTCTACCACTTCGAGGAAGTGAACATGGAGGTGGCCAAGTCCAAGCTGAAGGACATCGCCTGCATCGGCGGCAGCTTCAACACCAACCTCCTGCAATTCGGCACGCCGGAGAAGGTGCGGGACGAGGCCAAACGGCTGCTGGACATCTGCGCCCCCGGCGGCGGCTTCATCTTCATGACCGGCTCTGGCCTGAGCCACGTGAAGAAGGAAAGCGTGGCGGCCATGTTCGACACTGTGCGGGAATACGGGAAATACTGAAATGCGCATAGGAAGGACCGGGCCGCGTTTGCGGCCCGGTTTTCCTGCGCGGCGGAACCTTGAACGCGCCCGGAATCTGTAGTATACTCACTACATAGCGCGGGGCCTCCGGGCACAGCCTTCGGCTGCGCCTGCGCTTTGCGCTGCCAACGACGATCCGCCAAAGGGAGAGGATGCTATGGCAGACATGCCCGCCGAAAACAAGAAACAATCCGCCCAGGAAAAGCTGGGGACCATGCCCATCGGGAAGCTGCTGGTCACCATGAGCGTGCCCATGATGATCTCCATGTTCATCCAGGCCCTCTACAACGCCGTGGACAGCATGTTCGTCGCCCGGCTGAGCGAGGATGCGCTGACCGCCGTTTCCCTGGCGCTGCCGATCCAGAACCTCATGATCGCCCTGGCTGTGGGGACGGGGGTCGGCGTCAATGCGCTGGTGTCCCGCTCTCTGGGGGAGGGGAACCGCCGCCGGGCGGAGAAGGCCGCCAACGTCCAGGTCTTCATCGACCTGATCTACGCCATCCTCTGTGTGGGAGTCGGCCTGCTCTTCTCCCGCCGCTTCTTCCAGAGCCAGACCGACGTGGAGAGCATCATCGACTACGGGGCCCAGTATGTCTCCATCATCACCATTTTCTCCCTGGGCATGTTCCAGGCCCAGGGACTGGAAAAGCTCCTGATCGCCACGGGCAACGCCACCCCCTCCATGATCAGCCAGGCCCTGGGAGCCATCCTGAACATCATCCTGGACCCGATCTTCATTTTTGCCTTCGGGCTGGGCGTCCGGGGGGCCGCCATCGCCACGGTCATCGGCCAGTTTGCCGCGGCGGTCTGCGCCCTTATCTTCAACCTGAAGCGCAATACCGCCACCCGCTTTGACCTGAGGCAGATGCTCCCGGACCTGAAGATCCTGGGCTTCATCTATTCCGTCGGCTTCCCCTCCATGATCACCGTGGGCCTCCATGCCGTCACCGGCTATCTCCTCAACGGCATCTACCTCTCCTTCTCCACCACGGCCACGGCGGTCTACGGCGTCTGGATCAAGCTCCAGAGCTTCGGCTTCATGCCCGTCTTCGGCATGAACAACGGCACTCTGGCCATCTATTCCTACAACTACGGCGCCAAAAAGCTGGACCGCCTGTTCCGGACGCTGAAGCTCAGCGTGATCGTCGGCGCGGTCATCACCCTGGCGATCACGATCCTCTATGAGATCATCCCCGTGCCGCTGCTGCGGCTCTTCAATGCCTCGGATTACATGCTCTCCATCGGCGTCACGGCGGTGCGCCGCTGCGCCTTGTCCATGACCTTCGGAGCGGTGACCGTCATCCTCACCTCCTCCTTCCAGGCCCTGGGCCGTTCCCGCTTTGCCCTGATGCTCAACATCATGCGCCAGGTGGTGATCCAGGTGGCCGCCGCCTGGGTGCTGAGCAGCTTCGGGCGGCTGGAGATCGTCTGGTTCTCCCCCCTCATTTCCGAGGTCGTGACCCTCTGCGTCGCGGCGCTCCTTTGCAGAAAGGTCATCGAAAAGGTCCGCAGCGAGGTCTGACCCTGCCGATAAAGATACTGCCGATAAAGAGGCGCTGCCTCCTTCAGCCTTCCGGCTTGGGAGACAGCGCCTTTTTCATTTTTGCGGGATGCTCCCGCAGAAGTTGCTTACGGGATCAGCAGCACCTGGCCGACGTAGATCATCCGGGGATTCTTGATCACGTCGTAGTTGGCGTTGTAGATCACATCCCACTTGAAGCCGCTGCCGTAGAAGCGCTTGGCGATGCTCCAAAGGGTGTCGCCCGCCTGGACGGTGTAGGTCTGGCCCACAGGCGCAGGGGCAGGCTCGGGCTCAACCGGAGCGGGTTCGGGCTCCACGGGAGCGGGCTCGGGCTCAGCCGCGCCGCCGCCCACCACGACGGTGCCGGGGAAGGCGGAGTAGGGCTCGCTGCCGGGGAGGCTGGCATAGTTGCCGGGATTATCAAACTCAAGGAGAAGGAGATCGCTCTTCCCGTCGTCCAGCTGGATATAGTGCTCGCCGAAGCCTTCGGTGCTGTAGAACTCCCCAGCCTTCAGGGTGAAGTCCGTGGCGTTGCCCTGATAGTACAGGGTCACATCCTGGTTGAAGCTGACGACGCCGTCAGGCTCGAACCAGAAGCCATACATGATGGCGGAGCCGTAGCCGATGCTGGACAGGTCGAACACCGTGATCAGGTCGCCCACGCCGGCGGCCGTCATGGTCAGGGGCGCCCCGTTAAAGGTGGCGTTGGGCGTGACGGTCACGCAGTCGGCCGCAGCGGGCGCAGCCGCGGGCGTGAGGATCTTGACATAATTGGCGGTGATGAGATAGGACTGATGGACGGGCGCGGAGAAGTCGAAGGGAACCTCTTTGTAATCGTTCCAGTAGACCCAGCCGGTGAATTCATAGCCCTCAAGCTCGGGCGCCTCGGGCGGCGCGACGGTCTCTCCGTCTTCCACATACACGGAAGACACGGTCTCATAGTCGCCGTAGCCGGTGCGGAAGCGGACCAGCCAGGGGCTTTCCACATACATGGCCTGTCCTTCGAGGGTATAGTAGGTGAAGTCCAGGGTCTTGTCGGCGTTGATGGTGACGATGAGGCCCTTGTTGAAGATGCTGGCAGAGCCCTTGCCCGGGCCGGTGTACTCCGCGTCGGAGGTGCAGCCTGCGCCCATGTAATAGAAGTTCAGGGTGCGCATATTCCCTTCGGCATCCACGCGGATCTCATCGCCGGGGAACTTGGGCGTATAGTAGCTGTCGTCGTAGTCGCTGTGGTTGTGGCCCCAGAAGAAGATGATCTCATGGTCGTCGCTGTACTTGTTCAGCACGTCGATGACGTCCACGGCATGGGGGGCGTAGCGGGTGTTGTACCAGAAGTGCAGGGGGAAGTGGGTCAGGATGAAGATGGGGGTATCGGTGGGGGCGGTCGCCAGCCACTCGTCCAGCTTGGCGATGTCCTCTTCCATATAGTCGTTCTTGTACTGGGTGGAAACGCAGCTGCCTGCGCCGAAGCAGTAGATGATATAGTCGTCGGTCACAAGGCCTTCGCCCACCTGGCGCAGCCGCTGGGCGGATTCATAGTCGGCATACGTGTGCAGGTAGTCGCCGCCGGCAGAGGGGAACCATTCGTGGTTGCCCAGGGTGTAGATGGCGTCGCCCACCTTGCCCTCGTCGATCATGCCGTCCACGAAGTTCATGACGGAGCCGGTCCAGGTCCAGAAATCCTCGGCATTGGAGGCATAGGCGGAGCCCATGTCGCCGCAGAAGCCGATGGCGTCGATGTAGCCCACGCCGGAGTTGTCCAGCCAGGTCTTCAGGTTCATGTTGTCGCCGTCCCGATAGTGGACGTCGGAGGTGAAGGCCAGGGTGATGGAGCCGTCCTCATTCTTCACGGCGTCGCGGTACACGGTCTCGGGGGCGGGGAAAACGATCTCCTCTGCGGGCTCAGCCTCGGCGGGCTCCGCGGCAGCCGCGCCTTCCCCGACAAAGAGCAGGATCTTGGCGGCTTCAGCCTGACCGAAGGCCGCGCCGTCGAAGCTCAGGGTGTACTTGCCGCTGTGGAGGATGACGGTCTCGCTGGCAGCGTCATACACGAAGGTGCGCAGCATGCTGCTGTCCCAGGTAAAGAGGCCGCCGGAGCTGGCAAAGACGAACTGGCCGGGATTGCCCACATTCTCCAGATGGTCGCTGCCGTCGGGAATCCAGACGGCGGCGGCGTCCGCCGCGGCGACGGTATCGCCGTCCACCGCGACCTCGACAGCGCCCACATTGCTGTTGACGCCGGTGCTGGTCAGGGCAAAAAACTTGCCTTCATACTCGGTGACGATCAGGTACTGCTTTCCGGCGTCCAGAGAAGCGGCCTTCACAAAGCCTTCGCCTTCGGCGGCGGGAGCTTCCTCGGCAGGAGCTTCTTCGGCGGGCTCCTCTTCAGCAGCAGGCTCCTCTTCGGCAGCCGGCTCCTCGGCTGGCTCCTCAGCGGCAGCACCGCCGACGGTCACGGTGCCGGGGAATCCGTCAAAGGCGGTGTCAGCCGGCAGGCCCGCGAAGTTGCCGGGATTGCTCTTGTCGATAAGGGCGATCATGTTGCCGTCGTCCAGGGTCAGATAGCACTCGCTGTATCCAGCGATGCCGGTCACTTCCCCGGCCTTCAGCTCCGCCTTCACAGCGCCCTGGTAATTCAGGGTCACGTCCTGGTCGAAGCAGAAGGTGCCGTCAGCTTCGAACCAGAAGGCATACTCGATGCCGGTGCCGAAGCCGATGGAGGCCAGATCAAATACGGTGATCTGATCGTCCACCTTGGTGGCCGCCATGTTGAGCACAGCGCCCCCATAGGTGGCGTCCGGCGTGACGGTCACGCTGTCCGCTGCGTTGACCACGAAGGCGCCGCCCAGAAGGGAGACCACCATCACGAGGGCCAGCAGCAGGGACCAGAGTTTCTTGCCAGTTTTCATGTTTCTTCTCCTTTTCTTTGATTTTGATATTCTCGTTTTGTTTGCTTCCAGGGAATGGAAATACAAGATTCCCAAAATCGGCTCGGATATACAACCCCCTTTTGTATAATCTCACCAATGGTTGTATTATAGTGGGAATCTCCGATTATTGCAAGTGTTTCAATTCCGTGTTACAAAAATATTACCCTTCTGTGCAAAAACCCAGGTCCGCCGGGCGGCGGACCTGGGCGCAAGCTGTCGGCAAAGTGCCGACAGCTTGAGAATTGTATCCTGATTTTGCAAGAATCAGGCCGGATACTATGTGGTTTTCCGGGGCGGATCATTTCCCCCTGCCGGGGATCCTGTCCTCGCAGGGGACGCCCACCATGCACTTGCCGCAGTTGCCCTTCTTGTATTTCTGGAAGAGCTCGGCAGCGCGCCCGCTGCACTTTTTCAGGTTGCGCATATGCTCCATTGTGATGGCGTCCACGGGGCAGCGGTGGGTGCAGGCCCCGCAGCGGATGCAGTATTCATAGGGGTCCGTATAGGTCCGCTTCGTGGGCTCCATGGCGCAGTCCAGGAGCAGCGTGACCATGGCGCCGCAGCAGCCCTTCTCCGTGATGATGTGGCGATGGATGCCGAAGGTGCCCAGACCGGCGGCAAAGGCCACATGGCGGGTTGACCAGGCCACGGACCAGTGGAGATCCTCCTCTCCCCCGTTGTCCCAGGGGATGGATTCGGAGGGGTGCTTCATGTCCCAGGTGGGATTGAAGACCCGGATGCCCTCCTTTTCCAGGGCGGCGGTCATGGCCTGGGCAAAGGGCACCACCACTTTCCCATGATCCCCGTAGCCGCTCACCCACGCCTCGTCCATGGGCTCCGTGGAAGCCCGATGCCTGCTGCGGATCTCCTCCGAGAAGGAGAAGTAGAACACCGCGACGGTCTTCGCCTCCGGCATCCATTCCTTCGGGGCCATGAATTTCTCCCCGATGACCGCCGGATCCCGGAAAAGCTCGAAAATGGGATCGTCTGCGGCGGCGAAGCCGTAGATGGGCGCGTCCATGATCGGCACCGTCACATCCTCCGCGGGGAGATGCGTCTGATTGTCCACGCCGGCAAAGGCGTCCTTCACCAATGCGTCAAACCGTTCCTTGTCCATAATGACCTCCCATTCAGATTCCGGGCATGCCGAAGGGCGGCGAAGCCCGGCTCGATCCAAGGCGTCCATATCGGCGGACTACGGGCCCGCCGGGAAGACCAACGCCGGATCGTTTACCATATAATAGCATTTTCCCCCGGGCAGTG
>JAEEGI010024412.1_pt1 | contig 11783 bp, 9 predicted proteins | sample 8958751 | NCBI WGS metagenome assembly JAEEGI01 (sample SAMN16246545, study PRJNA631951) | gut metagenome | biome: gut microbiome; feature: rumen; material: KS-attached | host: Bos | place: Iran: Karaj | collected 2018-10 | reverse complement strand
AAAGAGGTGTAATTCAAGTTTTTTGTGTATCTTTGCAATGTCAATGATATGTGCTGTAAAAGCATAATCAATGATGCAACAGTTTTGATATGAAACATTTGGTGCAAAAGGCAATGATCTCTTTGGCATGTGCAATTATCATGCTGCATGCCGTTGTGCCGCATCACCATCATGATTGTTGCGAAGCCAAGGGTTTTGTTTTTGAGACAGAAGTTGCCTGTCACTGCGAGTGCGACCACCACGAGTGCGACCATCGCCATTCCCACCATCCCTTCAACACTTGTTGGCTGGAGGAAATGTTGTCGCACTTGGTGATTTCCACATACGATGAGACAAACTATGTGGCATATATTCAAGCAGAAGCGCACAACAGTTTTATTCTGACTGTTCCGCCTGTGATGGATGACATGTGCACTCCTGCAGTAACAGGGGGACAGATGTGGTGGAGCCGAAGTACTGTCCCGCTTGTAGAAGCACCCGTTATGGGTGCCCTTTCTTCGCGAGCCCCTCCTTATGTTTCGTAAGGTGGACTAACGTGTCCAGCCTATTGTATGCAGCTGTGCAGGAGAGCGTTTCCCCGCATAATGGCTGCTATTAATTACGTTAAGGGACTCATTCCCCATATTGTCATTTAATTTGAATCAATAAGATGAAAAAGATAGTTTATTTATTGGCACTGGCCTTAACAATAGGCCTTGTGCCATCGTGCCATCACACCGAACATGACCATGAGCACGAACACGTCCATAATCATGAGCACGAGCATGACCATGAGCATGACCACGAGCATGAACATGACCACGAGCATGAGCATCATCATCACGACCATCATGGTGTCAATGTGATACAGTTCTCCGAAAGCCAGGCCAAGAAAGTGGGTTTGGCGCTGGAGAAAATAGAACCCCGTTGCTTTGGGCAGGTTATCAAGTCTTCCGCTCAGGTTATGCCCTCGCAGGGCGATGAACGCGAGGCAGCAGCTACTGCTTCGGGCATTGTGAAGTTTTCCAACCACAATCTGGTGGAAGGCACTGCCGTCAAGGCAGGACAGACGCTCTTTGAGATTGAAAGCAGCGGAATGGTGGACAATAATGTCAGTGTCAGGCTTCAGGAGGTCACGGCACAATACAATGCCGCCAAGGCTGCCTACGAGCGCAAGCGGCAGCTGGCCGAGGATAAGATTGTGTCGCAAGCCGACCTGGAGCAAGCACGTGCGACTTATGAGAGTGCCAAGGCTGCCTACGACAACTTGAAGGGTAATTTCTCCCAGCGTGGTGCTGTGGTGCGTGCCCCCATCAGCGGTTATGTGCAGCAGATTCATGTCAGCAACGGAGCTTTTGTCGAGGCCGGGCATTCGGTTGTGACGGTCTCGCAAAACAAAGATTTGCAGCTTCGTGCCGAGGTTCAGCCGCGCTACTATTCCTGTCTGAAGAACATTGAAACCGTCAATGTGCAAATACCTGGCGACAACCATGTCTATACGCTCAAGGAACTCGGCGGGGCACTAATCTCGTATGGCAAAGCCACCGATGCCGACTGTCCGTTGGTGCCGGTTGTCTTCCGAGTCCGCAACACGGGTCACCTGCTCAGCGGCAGTTTCGTCACGGCCTATATCGTCACCCGTGGCAGCCAGGAGGTTATCACAGTGCCGCAAACAGCTCTTGTAGAGGAAATGGGCAACTTCTTTGTCTTTGTCAAGGTATGCGATGAGGAATATGAGAAACGTCTCGTTACGCTGGGTTCCACCGACGGAGTGCGCACTGAGATTACTTCAGGACTTTCTGCGGGCGAAACAGTTGTCTCCCGTGGTGCTTCGATGGTGCGTCTGGCGCAGAATTCAGGGGCTCTCGACCCCCATGCCGGACATGTTCATTAAATGTGACATGAATGTGTGAATGCGTTAATGTGTTAATTCGTAAGTCATGCCAACGCTCTTGCACATTCACCAAACCTTTAATATGTATTAGAAATGAAGAAGATAGTCATAATATTGCTGTTGATTGCATGGGCTTTGCCCGCCCGGCTCGATGCCCAGCCCCATTATGCGCAGGTGCTGAAAGACGTAGAGGCCAACAATCCCGTGCTCCTTGCCGCCCACAAGCGGGCGGAGGCAGAGCAGACCGCCGCACATGTGGGGGCACTCCTGCCCAACCCCGAAGTCGAGGCTGCCTATTACTGGGGTGACCCTTCCTCCATCGGTGTGCGGTGGGACTTGGGTGTTTCCCAGTCTTTTGAAATGCCCTCTGTGCTGGTGCGCCGCGCCCGTCTGCGCAACCTGCAGGAACAGGCTGCCGACCTTGGTTATCAGGTGATACGCAACGCCACCCTTCTCGAGGCGCAGCTCACCTGTGCCGACCTGATTTACTACAGGGCTTTGGGCATGATATACTCCCGCCGGTGCGAGGCCGCCATCCGCATTGCCGAACTCTATCAGCGGCGCTATGCGGCGGGCGACTGCTCCATCCTCGACTACAACCGGGCGCAGATGAATCTGGCCGATGTCCAGAACCGTGCCGTCGAAATAAATCTGCAGGGCGACCATGCAGTGCACGACCTGCAGCGGATTGTGGGAATAACAAGCTACCCCTTCCATCAAAGTGCCTATGACGACGTGGTGGTAGAATCCTCTTTCGAGGAGTGGTACGAGCAGTTGGAGATGAAAAACCCCTCCCTGCGTTTGCTTGACAATCAAGCCGAGGCTTCCCGCAATCAGTTGCAACTCAGCCGAGCACAATGGCTGCCGCAGATGTCGGTGGGTTATGCCTCCGAGAATATTGTGGGAGAGACTTTCCGCGGCGTCAAAGTGGGACTCACGCTTCCGCTTTGGAGCCAGCAACGTGCCGTGAAGGCATCGCGCCTGGCCGAAGCCGCCGCCACCGAGGAACTTGCCTCGCAGCGGGTAGAATGGTTCTCGCGTCTGCAGTGCATGTTCCACCGCCACGAGGCGCTGATTCGCAATGTTCGCAACCTGAAAGAGGCATTCCAGCGGTGCAACAGCATCGATTTGCTCGACAAGGCTCTGGATGCGGGCGAAATCTCGTTAGAGCAATACCTGCTCGAAGCCGACTACTACTACAGCATTGAGATGCAGATATGGGACACAGCCCACGAGCTTGAGCAACTGCACCTCCAACTCTATTCCATCACTCTATAAAACCAGAATATCATGTTAAACAAGATAATACAATTCAGCCTTGACCATAGGCTGTTCATCATACTGGCAGCCATCCTTTTGATGGTCGCTGGTCTATGGTCTGCCAACCGCACTGACATCGATGTCTTTCCCGACCTCACCGCTCCGCAGGTAGTGGTCATGACCGATGCCCACGGCATGGCCGCCGAGGAGGTGGAGCGTTTGGTCACCTTCCCCATCGAGACCGCCGTCAATGGAGCCACCAATGTGCGCCGTGTGCGTTCCACCTCTATGCAGGGGTGCAGCTTTGTTTTCGTGGAGTTTGACTGGGGCATGGATGTCTTCCGTGCCCGCCAGATTGTGAGCGAGAAAATGACCACCCTGGCCGAGCAGCTGCCCGAGGGCATCACCCCTGTGCTGGCGCCGCAGAGCAGCGTCATGGGCGAAATCCTCTTTGTGAGTCTGCAGGTTGACAGTGCCGCCGTCGATCACCCCACCTCGCAGCAGGAGCTCCGCACCCTGGCCGAGTGGGTGGTAAAACCCGCCATTCTCGGCACGGGCGGCGTGTCGCAAGTCACCATCATCGGTGGCGACTACAAGCAATACCAGATACTCGCCGACCCCGTCAGGATGCAGGCCTACGGCGTTACCATGGCCGACATCGAGGCTTTGGGCAGCAGCCTTAGCGACAACTCCACGGGCGGCATCATCCGCGACTACGGCAACGAATACGCCCTGCGGGGTATGGGAAGAACCTGCGATGTGGAAGAACTGGGCCGCACCTTTGTCACCATGCACAACGGCCACCCTGTCCGTCTCTCCGATGTGGCAGAAGTGCGCATCGGCAGCGCCCCCAAGCAGGGCTATGCCTCGTGCAATGCCACTCCCGCCGTCATTCTCTCTATCTCCAAGCAGCCTAACATCAACACACTGCGCGTCACGGAGAAGATCGAGGCCAACCTCGAGAACATCCAGAAAACGCTCCCGCCCGATGTCAAGATGAACACGAAGATATTCCGCCAGGCCGATTTCATCCAGTCGTCGGTGGGCAATGTGGGCAAAGCGCTCCTCGAGGGCGCCCTCTTCGTCATCATCATCCTCTTCCTGTTCCTGGGTAGTTTCCGCACCACGCTCATCTCCATCATCTCCATCCCCCTGTCGTTGCTGGGCACAGTGCTGTGCCTCTATCTCATGGGGTACGAAATCAACACGATGACCCTCGGCGGTATGTGCATTGCCATCGGGTCGCTGGTTGACGATGCCATCATCGATGTGGAGAATGTCTATAAGCGTTTGCGCCAGAACCACCAGTTGCCGCCCGACCAACGCGACTCGGCATACAATGTGGTCTTCCATGGTTCCTCCGAAATCCGTAGCTCCATAATCCATGCCACCCTCATCATCATGATAACCTTTGTGCCGCTCTTCTTCCTCGACGGGTTGGAAGGCCGTATGCTTAAACCTCTTGGCATCGCCTACCTTGTGGCACTGTTCATGTCCCTGCTGGTGGCCATGACCCTTACTCCGCTCCTCTGTAAACTGCTCCTCTCCAACGACTCCTACCTCGACCGCAGACAGAAAGACAGTCCCGTTGCCGCCTGGCTCACCAAGGGCTACCGCCGTGCTCTCGACTGGACGCTGGCACACAAAACTCCTGTCGTGGCCTCCACGGCAGCCCTGCTTGTCCTTGCTGTCGTCATGCTCTTTACCATGGGACGCGACTTCCTGCCCGCATTCAACGAGGGCTCGCTGACCATTGCGGCAGTGGCCAAGCCCGGCATCTCGCTCGAGGAGAGCAACAAGCTGGGTGTGATGACTGAGAAGGAACTCCTTTCCATCCCCGAGGTGACCGCCACTTCGCGCCGCACCGGCAGGGGTGAACTGGACGAACATTCCCAGGCAACCAACGGTGCCGAGATTGATGTCAATTTCAACCTCGACGGCCGCAGCAAGGAGGCTTTCCTTGCCGACGTGCGGGCGCGGCTGGCCTCCATACCCGGCATCGTCACCAGTGTAGGACAGCCGCTCGGACACCGCATCGACCACATGGTCAGCGGCACCCAGGCCACCATTGCAATCAAGGTGTTCGGTCCAGACCTCAGCCATCTCTATATTTTGGGCAACCAAATCAAAGGAGCCGTGGACGGCATCGAGGGACTCGTCGATGTCAGCGTCGAACAGCAGACAGAGACTCCTCAGTTGCAGGTGCGCGCCAACCGCGACATGCTTGCCCAGTATGGCATCACCATGGAGCAATTCAACCGCTTTGTCGAGACCGCCTTCAACGGCGAAAAGATAGGCGATGTATATGAAGGACAGCGCAGCTTCGACCTCGTTCTCAAGCAGCGATTTGTCAACGACACACTCACCATCGACGATGTCAAGGATGCCCTTATCGACACCTACAACGGGGGCAAAGTGCCTCTTGGCGTGGTGGCAGACGTGGTCTCCGTGGGTGGTCCCAACACCGTCTCGCGCGAGAATGTGCAGCGCAAGCTCGTCGTCTCGGCCAACGTCAGCGGCCGCGATGCCATAGGTGTGGTGGACGACATCAAGAAGGCCGTAGATGAGAAAATCCAGTTGCCCGAAGGCTACCGCGTGGAATACGGCGGCCAGTTCGAAAGCGCCCGCACCGCTACACGCACCTTGGTGCTGGTATTCATCCTTGCACTGGCTATCATCTACCTGCTGCTCTACACCGAGTTCCGCAACCTCTCCCTTTCGCTCATCGTGCTGCTCAACCTGCCGCTGGCTCTTATCGGCGGCGTGCTGGCCGTCAAACTGGGAGCCGACAGCCTTAGCATCCCGGCCATCATCGGATTCATCACCCTCTTCGGCATAGCCACGCGCAACGGCATCCTCCTTGTGGCCAAATACCAGGCACTCACCGCCCAGGGACTGCCCGTGTCCGAAGTGATACGCAAAGGCTCTGCCGACCGGTTCAACCCCATCATCATGACAGCCCTCACCACTGCGCTATCCCTTGTTCCCATGATTCTGGCCGCCGACCATCCCGGCAACGAGATACAGGCACCCATGGCCGTCGTGGTGCTGGGTGGCCTGATTACCTCCACGTTGCTCAACATCTTTGTCATCCCGATTGTGTACGAGCGATACTCCAAACGCACTCACAAGCAGGTGGATGACACCCCAACACCCTCTGCATCATGAAACAGACAACCCTCTGCTATATGGAACGCGGCGACCAGTACCTGATGCTCCACCGCGTCAAGAAGGCCAACGACGCCAGCCACGACAAATGGATTGGCGTAGGCGGCAAGTGCGAAGCCGACGAAAGCCCCGACGAGTGCATGCTGCGCGAAGTGCGCGAGGAGACAGGCCTCTCTATCTCCCGCTGGCAATACCGCGGCATTGTTACCTTCGTCAGCGACATATGGCCCTGCGAATACATGCACCTCTTCACCGCTTCCGACTGGAGCGGTGAGGAGACCGCATGCAACGAGGGCGATCTGGAGTGGATTGACAAAAGCCGCCTCTTCGACCTCACGCTGTGGGAGGGCGACAAGATATTCCTCCGTCTGCTGATGGACCCTGCACAGCCCTTCTTCTCGCTCAAGCTCGTATATCGCGGCGACGACCTCGTCGAGGCCAAACTCGACGGCCGTCCCCTCAATCTGCAGTCGATGTGACCCCAAATCGGGTGTTAGGAATTGTGCCAGATTAGTAGTTGCTTCGAACAGATTGGCCACACCGCTGTCCCGCCGTAGATTTGCCTTCAGGTCGCCATCCCTTTCTTCACACCTCCGTCAGCGAAAACACTGAAATCCGCTGCAAAAGTACACATTTTGTTTTTGACAGGTTCGTTTATTTACCTTAACTCAGCCTCGTCTTTCGTAAAAATACCAATAAAGGTCGTTAAACCGACTTTACAGGTTTTTTGTTCTCAGGTTTTCCCATGCTTACGAACCAATGAACACTCATTTTTCAATTCTCAATTTTCAATTTTCAATTCTGACGTTAAGCCGTTGTTGTGCCGTTCTTTATGCTCTTTATTTCATGTTCTTTTCCCATCGTTTTCCCTTCTGGAAAGGGAGAACGATGGGAAAACGATCGAATAACGATCGAATAAATGACGACGCTACGACGTTTGCACAACGGGTGGGGGAGGGTGCGCGGCAGTGCTGTCCGGGTTGGGTTGTCTCGGTATGAGGTGAACCTGAAAGACAATGGCTTTCGGTGGCGTAAAAAAAAGAGTCGCTGGAGGGCGGCTCTTTATTTTACGAGGTCGAATGTGTTCCCCGCTTTTGCGGGCTTCGGCGCTGCTTATTCAGCGTTGATGACGGCTTTGTGAACGGCATTCCAACCGGCTGCGGTGATACCCCAGTTGTTGGTGGAGTTCTTGTTTACATTGATTCTGACCTTGCGTCTTTTTACTTTTTTGTTGGCATTGATACCCATGACAGTAATATTTTTTATTGTTTAACTTCTTGAATTAATGTACGTAGCATCGGAATCCATGCTACGAAAAGATTGTGCAAAATTACAAACTTATTTTGATATACACAACTTTTTTGTGACGGATGCATAGTTTTTTTGCAAAAATGTCGCTATTCCGAAAATATTTTATATCTTTGCAATTTGAATTTATCCCGCCAGATGGCGGCATGTATAACTAAGTTAATAAAGTAAACAGATGAAAAAGACTGCTATCACAATCCTCGTTATTGTGGGTGTTGTTGCCGTTTGTTTCCTGTGGGGAGTCGGCATCAATAACAAGTTGGTTAACACCGAAGAAAATGTATCCCAGGCTTGGGGTAATGTGGAGAATGCCTATAAGCGTCGTGCAGACCTTATCCCTCAGCTGGTTGCCACCGTTCAGGGTGCTGCCAACTACGAGAAAGGTACGCTCACCGAGGTTATCGAGGCCCGCGCCAAGGCCGGCTCTGTACAGGTTGATGCCAACAATTTGACGGAGGCCAATGTGGCTCAGTTCCAGAAAGCGCAGGATGCTCTTTCAAGCGCCTTGACCCGCTCAATCAACGTAGTGGTGGAACGCTATCCCGAACTGACGGCTACACAAGGTTTCCGCGACCTGCAGGTGCAGCTTGAAGGTACGGAGAACCGCATCGCCACTGAGCGCGGACGGTTCAACGACGCTGTGAATTCGTACAATAAGATGCTCCGCCGTTTCCCGAACAATATCATCGCGGGTATCTGCGGATTTGAGAAGAAAGGTTATTTCACCGCTCCCGAGGGCAGTGAGAATCCTGTTGAGGTGAAGTTCGACTTCTGATGAAGCGCTGGCTGATATTATTGTTCCTGCTGCCGGTACTGAGTGTATCGGCACAGGATTTATGGTGCCCGGAGCCGACCAACAGGCTGGTGAATGACTACTCCGGCATGCTGACGCCGGAGCAGCAGCAGGCCTTGGAGACGCGCCTGGTGGCGTTTGACGACAGCACCTCCAACCAGATACTGGTTATCATCACGCCGTCGCTGCATGACTGTGAGATTATGGAGCTTGGCACCCGCATCGGCACCACGTGGGGTGTAGGGCAGAAGGACCTGAAGAACGGCTTGGTAATCCTGATTAAGTCCAAGACGGAAGAGGAGCCCTACGGCGATGTGGCACTGGTGCCGGGCTATGGCCTTGAGGGTGCATTGCCCGATGCGTTCTGCAAACATATCATCGACGACGAGATGATCGGGCCGCTGGGCGAGGGCGACTACTACACGGCTCTTGTGCAGGCTCTGGACGTCATAGAGCCGGTGTGCAGGGGCGAGTACAGCTATGCCGACTACAAGAAGGAGGACCGCGCGGCGTTGTTTGGCCTGTTGGGCTTTATGCTGCTGTTTGTGGTAATCCTTTTGCTGGCGCACCGTTATAACAAGAAGCATCCGGGCAGTGGGTCGGACCATTTTTCAGATGGTTCGGGCAAGAGTTCCGGACCTTACTGGGGCGGTTTTGTGTTCCCCCGCGGAGGCTCGTCGTGGGGCGGCGGATTCGGTTCGGGCGGCTTTGGCTCGGGCGGTTTCGGCGGCTTTGGCGGCGGCAGCTTTGGCGGCGGCGGCGCCCACGGCCGGTTCTGACCTGTGCCTTGATTCGTGGCACTAAATACAAACGGCTCTGTTCCGATGGAATAGAGCCGTTTGCTTATTGTGTACTCAGTACGGTGTTGTTCAGCCTTCGAGGTGTTCTTTGCGGAGCAGGTCATTGACAGTCTTGACGGGGTTGAAGGTTGCCAGCGGCACCTCGACGAACAGGGTAATCCAGTTGGCCATGGCTCCGTTCCACAGACCGGGAAGCTCCTGAGACTTGAGCACGGTGGCTCCTTTGCTCTTCTTGCTGATGAATCCGGTGGCAGGATCGATGTACTGCTTGAGGTCGAAGTAGCGGCCGCGGTAGTTCTTGGTGGCGCAGACGAGGTCAACGGGGTTGAAGTGCGTGGCGCCGGCAAGGATGGCTTCCTGGTCGGGATTCTTGCGGTTGATTTGGGCTGTTTCTACGATTTGCAGACTCTTGATTCCATGAGTATTGCGGGTGAAGAACGGGCCGCCGCCGGGTTCTCCCTGGTTCTTGACCATTCCGCATACGCGCATGGGTCGGTTGAGCAGGTTGTGCAACGCCTCGGCACGCTGTTTCGGGCTCAGTGCCTCGTAGCCTTCGGGCAATTCGATATTCAGTTCCTGCTGAATGAAATTCTCGATTTTCTTGAGGGTTTGGGGTGATACGCCTTCATCCAGTTTGTGCAGGTATTCGAAGCATTTGTCCTGCAGATTGAGGAGCAGTCCGGCAAGCACTTTCTTGTAGATGATGGTGGTGTGTTTCATCCAGTCGGGCACTACGTTGTCGATGTTCTTGATGAAGATGATGTCGGCACGCTGCTCGTTGAGGTTCTCTATCAGGGCACCGTGTCCGCCGGGACGGAAGACAATGTTGCCGTTGTCGTCGCGCACGGGGTTGTTCTGCTCGTCCACGGCGATGATGTCGGTGTAGTGCTTCTGCTCTGAGAAGGAGATGTTCAGTTTGACATGGAAAGCCTCCTCGTAGTAGCGTTTCACTTCGGCGATTTTCTTGCGGAAGAGTGCACGGTGTTCGGGTGATACGGTGAAGTGGAGGTTGACAGTGCCGTCGCTCATGCGGGCGTACTCGGCACCTTCGACGATATGCTCTTCGAGGGGTGTGCGCTGCAGGTGGCCGTATTTGTGGAATTTCAGCAGCCCTTTGGGCAAGTTGCCATAGCCCATGTACTGTGGCTGGAGGAGGAAGTTGATGACGGAGGCGTAGTCGCCGCGCTGCATGTAGTCGTCGAAGTCGGCCTGGGAGTGCTCCATGCAAGCCACCAGGTCGTCGTAGAAGGCAAAGGTGCGTATCTTCTCGAGGAACTCTTTGACGGCGGGATGCTCGTTCTCGATTTTGTAGTCGACGCCGAAGTAGGTGGCGGTGAACGAATACAGGTCTTTGAACATGCGGGTGGCGGCTCCCGATGCGGGGACGAATTTCAACAGTTTCTTGCCTTTGGAGGCCTGTTTGTAGTAGGCGGCGTAGCGGTTGATGGCTTCGTCGTCCATACGTAGTATGCCTCCGTTCTCAACGGTGGCGGCAGCCACCAGCTCGGTATAGGGGAACCCTTTGCGGAAATTCTCTATCTGGTGTTCGACGGCTGTCTCAGACAACCCCAGCGCAGCCATCTGTTGTTTGTCGCTGGCTGAAAACTTGGTAGTCATGATGGTGGAAAGTTAATTAAATGTCTTTGAAATCAGCACGGCCAAGAGTCTTCGGACCCGTTACTTTTACTGTCGTGGTGACCAGTTCACCCGTTTTCAGGCGGATGGAGCGCTCGCCCTCGCGGTAGTAGCGCTTGTTGACGTTTACTGTGTCGGGCTCATCGATGCGTGCTGTGACGGTGAAGATGGCAGGGCCGGCAAACTTGGTGGAATATACGCCTTGGGCATTGCACTGGCCGGTGTCGGCGATTGTTCCCACGATGTTGTTCTGCGGGTCGGCCTCGTTGGTTTTTACATACTGAATTTTGACCCACGCACCCGGTGAAGGAAGGTTGTTATTCTTTGAATCCAATACGGTGACATCAATATAACACCAAGTGTCTTTGTCGCACGAGCTCAAAAGAGCGGTGGATAATAGACTGAAAAACAGAATGCCGATTAAAGGCAGGTTTTTTTTCTTCATAATTTTTCTTTTATTTTGTGCTTATATGAATTTTTTTGACTACTTTTGCATCTGCAAAGATAGGAAAAAAACACGGAATGATGACAAAAAAAATTTCTTTATTATTTGTTTTTGTATCTTTTCTTTTCTGTGTACATGCCCAAAAGGCTGTACAACAGCCTAAAGCAGGAGAAAAGGTGTATTATGTAAAAATTGAAACTTCCTATGGTGACATAGTGGTTAAATTGTACAATGAGACCCCAAAACACCGTGATAATTTTCTAAAATTGGTGAAAGAGGGCACTTATAACGATTTGCTATTCCACCGTGTGATAAATAAATTCATGATTCAGGGCGGAGACCCGAAATCGCGCAATGCCAAGCCCGGACAGATGCTGGGAGACGGTGAGTTGGGCTATACTATTCCGGCCGAGTTTGTCCCCACCCTGTACCACAAGAAGGGCGCGCTGGCCGCTGCCCGCCAGGGAGACGAAGTGAACCCGCAGAAGGCCTCCTCGTCGT
>JAEEGI010024410.1_pt1 | contig 11784 bp, 10 predicted proteins | sample 8958751 | NCBI WGS metagenome assembly JAEEGI01 (sample SAMN16246545, study PRJNA631951) | gut metagenome | biome: gut microbiome; feature: rumen; material: KS-attached | host: Bos | place: Iran: Karaj | collected 2018-10 | reverse complement strand
ACTATGTAGGTGCCGGACTTGCTGATCTTTACGTTATTGTTGTCCGCGTTCATCACTATGGTCTCGGCGTTTGCAACGTCCGGGGTCAGCGATTCCGCGCTGTTGGATGTAAGCTCGCTTGTTACGACCTCGGTGGGTTCGCTTGCGTAGCTTGCGGTGCTGCTCTGGTTCCATCCTCCCATGCCGCGCGGGCCCTGGGACGCAAACGCGAACGCCGGTACTGCTGCCAGCGCTGCCGCCAGAACTATGATGACGGTTGTCTTTGCCTTTCTGTTATTCTTTATGGTCTTCATTGTTGTTTCTCCTTATTATGATCGTTCCCTCGGGGCTTTCCGTGTTTCCGCGGCGCAGCCGTGTCTGGGAGAGATTTCATTTTAATGTTGCTTGGGACCGTATGTCCTTTTGCAGCTTTATGATAAACAACGAATGTAGAGAAATTGTAAAGAAACGGGCAATGGTTTTTGTAGATTCGGGCAGGATTGCGGCAAGAAACGCAAAAACTTGTAAAGTGTACCGAAAGGCAAGTATAATTAGTATATAGGCATTAAAGATCAAGACAATATTCTTTGGATAAACAGGCCTCTGAAGAGATTTGTTCAGGATAAAGACAAAGGGTCACAAAAGTGACCCTTTTCTTTCATCAAGATATCACTTTCTTTAATTAACATAGTTCAGAACAAATCCTCAAATCGGCTGTACTTTTTGTGAACGGCCATAAAATCTTCCACAAAAGTCTTGTCACATGGCCTTAGATTATCGCCTTTCTTGTATCCTATGATGATCTGGGTTATAGTTTTGTCGCTGTTTATAGGAAAACAGTAGATTTGCCCGTTCTGTATGTATTTCTTTTTATCCCCGCAAGTTATAAGGAAAGACGAAAGGAACATTGCTCCTATACCGCTCAGGCAAAGGTTGAATAGAATGTCGTTGTCATCATCCTCATAGATGATATTGGGTGTGATCCCGTATTCTCCGAACAGGGAATCTGCCATCTTTCTTGAGTTGCAGCCCTTTTTTCTAAACAGGAAGGGATAGTTTTCAAAACCCTTAAGGTCTGCGCCTTTGCTTCTTGCTTTGATCGCTTCTTCGCGCAGATCGGGCTCTGTCTCTGAGAGCAATGTCTTGGGAATGAGAAGGAACGTCCGCTCTTTTGCTATTGGTATAGCTTTTATCTCGTTGCTTTGGAATTGATCATATCCCATTATAAGGTCTGCTCTTCCGTCCAGGAGCATTTCCTCAAGATTGATAAGGTGAGCAGTTATGGTTTTAATGCCTACATTAGGATGTTGTTTTTTGAATATCGGAAGGATCTCGGGGGTAATAAAACGGTTCCTTGTCCTTGTGGCGCCGAAAACCAGGGATTCTGTAGTGTTCCGTTCAATTAGCGATTTTTCGAGTTTTTGGTAGCTTTTGAGTAGTTCCTTAGCGTGCTCCAGAGCAGCCGTACCCTCTTCTGTAAGCTTAAGAGGCCTTGACCGTTCGAAAAGCCTGACCCCGTACTCTGCTTCCAGTTTTCCGATGGCCTCGCTCAGTGACTGCTGCGTAACGTACAGGCGCTGAGATGCTTTTGTAAAGTTCAGTTCTTCGCTGAGCACTACGAAATACTCTATTTGTTTAAAATTCATAAGTGTCTCCTGTGCGAATTAAAACTCCGGTTACTATCTTCACCTAACGTTATTATACTACAGGCAACGACTGTGGAACAAAGGATTTATACCAGTTGGATTATTATTTATATTCTCAATATAATTTAATTACAGGGAAAAGTGTTCTCTGATCAGACATTCAAAACAAATTAGGAGGTAAAAAATGAATTCTAAGAAGAGTAAAAGATGGATATCCGTGATTCTTTGCGGAATACTCCTTCTGAGCGTCCTTGCAGGCTGCGGTACGACTCCCGCAAATAACACTGCGAATGAGACAAACACAAACAATGTGGCACCGGTGGAACCGGTAAAGATCAGATTGGCAAGTACTGTTGCATCGACCATGCCTTCGGGAGCTGCGGCTGAGTATTTTGCAAAGATTATTGAGGAAAGAAGTAATGGGCGTTATGTAGTAGAATACTATCCCAATGCCACACTTGGAGCAACTGACGATCTTCTTACTCAGGTCGTAAACGGGACTCTTGAGATGGCGCAGGTCTCCAATTCATCATTCGGAAGCTACACTTCTCTTCTTGAGTGCTTCAGCCTTCCGTTCCTTATCGACAGCTATGAAAAAGAAGTCGCTGCAATCGAGTCCAAAGAACTTAGTGAGATCTACAAGGCCGTTGAAGAAAAAGTCGGTGTAAAAATGCTCACCATCATGGAACATGGCATGCAGTTTGTGGGCAATAATATCAGAGCTGTCAATGTTCCTGCTGATATGAAGGGTCTCAAACTCAGAACAAACAACAGTGATGTAATGTATAAGGCTATTCAGGCACTGAACGGTTCGCCGGTAAACTATGCATATAAGCAGATATACACTGGACTCCAGAGCGGAGCCATTGATGGCGAGGTTGTAAATATTACAACAATGTATGCTGAGAAACATTATGAACAGATAAAGTACTTCTCCAAGCTTGCACTCTGGCCGTTCCCTTGCACACTTATAATGAGCCAGAATTTCTGGAACAGCCTTTCCGCTGAAGATCAGGCAATGTTTACCAAGGCGTCTTCCGATGCTCTCAACTATAACATTTCTCTGATCAATGATTTTACTGATCGCTCTCTCAAGGCAATGTCAGAGGCAAATGTCCAGATAAATGAGATACCCGATATGACTCCTTTCAAGGACGCCACATCTTCGATCATAGACGAAGAGGCCGCAAAGGATCCGATGGTCAAGAACTTTATAGAAATGGTCAAGGGCCTGAAGTAACTTTGGATTCCTGCAAACTATTCAGGTTTTGGTGACTATTATGCTGGATATATACAGTAAAATACTGAACCGTATTGAAAAAATAGTTAGAACGATCGTGGCGGTACTTATTGTCGTGCTTTTTGCGATCGCTATTGCGGAGGTCTTTCACAGGTATGTTCTTGCAAAGACATGGAAGTGGTCAGACGAAGTATTGAGATATCTTCTTGCCTGGATAGCTTTTCTTGGGGTCGGTCTTTCATACCGCAACAACAGGCTCGCGAAATTCGATCTGCTTGATACCAAGCTGAGCGCCGGGGGGCTGTCCATACTCAAACTTATCACAAATACAATTGTTACCGGCTTTTCATTATTTGTAGCCATCAGGGGATATACCTATGCAACATCTAACACGCTGCAGCGTCAACTGAGCATGGGTACTAAGATCCCTATGATGTACTTCTACCTATGCATTCCGATCGGTATGGCTTTGATGCTGCTGTTTTCAATCGAAAAATACGGAGTCATAATCAAGGGACTGCGTAAGGGGTTAATGAACGAAAGCGAAGGTGCATAGATGCTGTATGTAATAATTGTATTTGTAGTGTCTATAATAATCGGGGTTCCGATCGCTTTTGTTATAGGCCTTTCAGGCGCAGTCCATGTGTGGACACTCAACAGCCCGGGCTTCTTCGGAGTCTTCATTGAGCGTTTGTTCAACGGCGTCGCAAACAGCAGTTATCTTTGTATACCGTTCTTTATTCTGGCGGGTGAGCTTTTAAGCGGAGGAGGAATAACCAAAAGGCTACTGGACTTTATCAGAGAACTGATAGGCTTTGTTAAAGGCGGCCTGGCATACGCTCTGGTAATTGTGGCGGCATGTCTGTCCGCCATTCTCGGATCCACAAGCGCAGTTGTTTCTATCCTTTGCTCTACGGTAACGCCGGAACTTATAAAAGACGGTTATGATGAAGAATTTGCAGTATCGCTTGCTGCGGCCGGGGGAATACTTGGTCCAATTATTCCCCCCGGAACTACAATGGTAATACTTGCAGTCGCAACGCAGACCTCAGTTCGTTCCGTGTTCTTTGCCGGTATAATGCCGGGCATTCTTATTGCGATATCCTTTGGTATTGTAATAGCAATAAAAACGAAAAAACGGAACTATCCGAAAGTCAGAAACAAGTTTTCACTCAAGGATTTTCTTCATGCGTTCAAACGTGCAGGGCTTGCGCTACTGGTGCCGTTCGTAATCATTTTTGGTGTAATCGGCGGAGTATTCACGCCGGCAGAGGCCGGAGCGGCGGCGGTTGCGGTATCGCTTATTTGCGGATTGTTGTATCGGACACTTACGCTTAAGGACATCTGGAAAAGTCTGAAGAAAACTGTTGGAACATCAGCTGGAATACTCATTATTGTGTCTTTCGGTAACGTTTTAGGGTGGTCGTTTGCCATCGACCAGATCCCTGCAAAAATGTCAGCTTTCGTTACATCTGTCACTTCAAATCCCACGCTTATCATGGGAGTCATTCTCTTGATCATGTTTGCGCTCGGATTTGTAATAGAAGGTTATTCTGCGGTAATTATTTTCGGGCCGGTCTTTGGTGCAATAGCTGCAGCTTCCGGAGTCAATATGGTATATTACTGCATAATGTTTATTGTAATCGTCAATATCGGACTTCTTACACCGCCGGTAGGAATGGTGCTGTTCGTAGCATCTGATATCAGCCGTGTGCCGCTAACAAGGGTATCAAAGAGCATATTCCCGTTTGTAATAGCTGCAGGGATTGCAACTATACTCATGTGGTTGATTCCTAACATCTGCCTGTGGATACCCAATCTGTTGGTAAAGTAAGTAGTGATATAAAAAATGGAGAATAAAATGAATATAGTAGAAGGTAATTTTTTTGAAATGCCCTGGATGGAAGTCTTGGAATCTGACGGAGTTACTCACAGATGCAGAAAAGTAATGTTTCAGGGAGAACGTGCCCTTGTCCAGATCGGTGAATTCTGCAATGGACACAAGCTTAAGCCTCATACTCATGAATATGAGCAGATAGCTATAATCTGGCAGGGCGTATGCGATTTCTTTATTGATGGAGTTCCGCATCATATGACAGCCGGAAGCTGGATAGTCATTCCTTCGGGTGCCGAACATTACATTCAGGTCAAGGACAGCCCGGTTCCTGTTATGAATATGGATATATTCATCCCGAGGAGAGAGGAAAACTACAAAGCATATGAAAAGTTCCTTGCTTCTTTAAAGGAAGTTAAGTAATAAGTGATAGTAGTTTTGGAGAGGGACCGTATATGAACAATTTACTGGAAGATGCTTATGACCTTCACGTCCATCCGGGGCCGGATCTGAACAATAGAAAGGCTGATGATCTTGAGCTGGCTGAAAGATATCTGAATGCAGGGATGAAGGGTTTCTGCATAAAGTCACATTACTTTTCCAGCGCGGCCCGTGCCCGGCATATCAATAAACTGTATCCTGGGATAAACTGTATTGGTGCGCTTGTATTGAACGGGACTGTTGGGGGTATCAATCCCGAAGCGGTATTCGTAGCCGCGATGGAAGGCGCTAAGATTATATGGTTCCCGACTTTTGACGCAGAAAATGAGATCTCCTACACATTCGGACCGGCATGCACCTATGAGGTGCTACCGGGCTGGGTGCGTATCCTTAAAGAAAAAGAGAAAATGGGTCTTTCAACAAAAGGAATATCCATTCTTGAAGATGGAGAACTGATACCTCAGGTAAGAGATATAATTGCAATAGCTAAAGAAAGAGATCTTGTTCTTTGCACCGGGCATCTTGGAAAAGCCGAAGGTTTTGCCCTTGTTAAGGCCGCTAAAGAGGAACATCTTCAACGTCCCGTTGTAGTTACTCATGCGACATTTTGTTCCGAAGCATATACCAAAGAAGAGCAGAAAGCTCTTGCTGATTTGGGGGCAATGATAGAGCAGTGTTTTGGAGCCATTACGGTGCCTTACGGGATGACATGGGACGGGATATATGAAATAATCCGTTTTGTGGGACCGGAAAACTGTATCATATCCTCTGACTGCGGTCACCCGAAAAAGGATTACCCGGATGTTGGGATGAGGATATTTGCTGAAAACTTGTATGCCAACGGTTTTTCCGAAGAAAGCATCCACAGAATGTTTGCGGTCAATCCCGCGTCGCTGGTAGAATAAATACGTTGAAGGAGGAATCAATTACGAATAGTTTTGGATTAATGGAAAACAATATGCTGTCTAAGCCGTCAAGGGGTGAGACATCTCTCGGGATCTTTCTTGGAGAAACCGATGTCACTGTGGCAGAAATTGCTGCTATAGCTGGGTTCGATTATTTCAGGCTGGACAGCGAACATGCACTGGTAGACCCATCAAAATTCGCCGCTACTATACGTGTTGCGAATGCTTATGACATACCTGTTCTTGTCAGAGTATCGACACTTGAGGAAATGACAAAACTTGTGGATTTTGGTGCCACCGGATTTCTGGTCCCTGATGTTGACAGTAGAGAAAAGGCTCAGGCAGCAGTTGATTGCTGCAAGTATTCTCCAATAGGCAAAAGAGGGCTGGCAAGATCAAACAGATGCTGCCATTACGGTGATATTCCGACAGATGATTACTTGCAGTACGCTTGTGACAATGTATGCCTTGGGGTCCAGATCGAAAGCAAGGAAGCTATTGAAAAGATCGATGAGATCCTTTCGGTGGAGGGAGTCGATATAGTTGCTGTCGGCCGTCTGGATCTTTCGCAGTCGTTCGGAGTGATAGGTAAGTCCAATCATCCTGATGTTGTCGCGGCAGAGAATTATGTAATAGAGAAGGCTCTTGAATATGGCAAATATCCGCTCATAACATGCTCAACAAAAGAGCAGTACGAGGAACTTTCTGCCAAAGGGGTGAAGCTTCTAACAATTGCTTTTGATACACAGTTTATTCTTAAGGCGTTTAAGAACCAGATAAAAAAGTTCAGAGATTAATAAGAGACCTCCATTTATATAAGGGCTGCTGTACCCAATCATCGGTGCAGCAGCTTTTGTATTATGTCCGAACCTGTCTCTGCGGGGCCTGTTTTATTGTCCTTGACCGTTCTGCCGATTATTTTATATAATATCTGTTAACCTATAATTGTTTAACAGAGGACAAAAGATGAGTTCTTTCAAAGAATTTCTTAAGAGAAAAGACATAGAGATATCCTTTAAGCGCTACTGCATAGACGCGCTGGGCGCAATGGCCCAGGGGCTGTTCTGCTCGCTGCTCATAGGAACCATAATCAATACCATAGGTACGCAGTTCCACATTCCGTTCCTTATGGTGCCGGTGGCTACCGTGGCCGGTGTGGAATATACGGTGGGCGGAATAGCTACCGCAATGAGCGGCCCTGCCATGGCAGTTGCCATAGGTTACGCTCTTAAGTGCCCGCCGCTGGTGCTGTTCTCCATGATAGCCGTGGGTTTCGCTTCCAACGCGCTGGGCGGAGCGGGAGGTCCTCTGGCAGTTCTGTTCGTGGCGATAATCGCAGCGGAGTGCGGCAAGGCGATCTCCAAGGAGACCAAGGTAGACATACTCGTTACCCCGCTTGTAACGATAGGCATAGGCGTGTTCCTCTCCTGGCTGATAGCCCCGCCGATAGGCAAGGCCGCCATGTGGGTGGGCAACCTCATCATGTGGGCAACGGACCTTCAGCCGTTCCTCATGGGAATACTCGTTTCCGTGGTCGTGGGCATGGCTCTTACGCTGCCCATCTCGTCCGCGGCCATCTGCGCGGCGCTGGGCCTTACCGGTCTTGCCGGAGGCGCTGCCGTTGCAGGATGCTGCGCCCAGATGATAGGCTTTGCCGTAATCTCCTTTAAGGAGAACCGCTGGGGCGGACTGGTGTCTCAGGGCATAGGAACGTCCATGCTCCAGATGGGCAACATAGTAAAGAACCCGCGCATCTGGATAGCTCCTACGCTTACCGCCGCAATTACCGGCCCCATCGCCACCTGCCTGTTCAAGCTTAAGATGAACGGCGCCCCGGTGTCGTCCGGCATGGGTACCTGCGGTCTCGTAGGCCAGATAGGCGTCTACACCGGCTGGGTGAACGACGTTGCCTCCGGCGTAAAGGAAGCCATAACCGCTTTCGACTGGGTGGGCCTGATCCTTATCTCGTTCGTGCTGCCCGCGATACTGTCCCTGGTCATCCACTACTTCGTAAAGAAGCTCGGATGGGTGAAGGACGGAGATCTTAAACTGTCGTAGATAATGCAGGCACCGGGCCGCAAAGACCCGGGCACATCATATTATGTTAAAGGAGGTCTTTCATGGACGCTAATATCACCAAGAGAAACGAACTGCTGGCGCAGAAGGTCATCAAAGGCCTCGAATCGCGCAACATGACCGCGTACTACGCTAAGGACAAGGAGGAAGCGCTCGCGAAGGCCCTGGAGCTTATACCCAAGGGCAGCAAGGTCACCATGGGCGGATGCCAGAGCGCCGCTGAGATAGGCCTGGTGGCCGCGGTAAAGGGTCCGGACTACAAGTTCATAGACAGGCACGCCGGCGATCCGCGCGAAGCTCTGCTTGCCGGATACGACGCGGACTGGTTCCTTTCCAGCGCCAACGCCATGACCGAAGACGGCGTTCTCGTAAACATCGACGGAAGCTCCAACCGTGTTTCCATGATCGCTCAGGGCCCCAAGCACGTGCTGTTCATAATAGGCATGAACAAGGTCTGCGACGACGTGGACGGAGCTCTCAAGAGAGCAAGGAACGTCGCGGCGCCCATCAATTCCCAGCGCTTCGGGCTCAATACGCCCTGCTGCAAGACCGGTTCTTGCATGGACTGCAAGTCTCCGGACAACATCTGCTGCCAGTTCCTGATAACACGCTTCTCCAGGCACCCGGGCCGCATACACGTAATACTCGTTAACGATAACCTGGGCTTCTGACAAGCCCTTAATGTCCGGCTGCCGCGCAGGCGGCAGACCGGCTAATCTCTGTAATGGATAAAAGATCCGCGGAATCAGAATACGCAGCTCCGGCCGTTCAGAGGTTCGATCCTCCGGCGGAGCAGGGACTAAGCTCGGCTCAGGCTAGGGAAAGACTTGCGGCCGGGCTTTCCAACGTGTCCTCGGTCTCCGGCGGCCGCAGCGCCTGGGAGATAATCAAGGACAATCTTTTTACGTTCTTTAATCTTATCTTCGCCGTGCTGGCGGTACTGCTGATAATAGCGGGGTCTTACAAGAGCCTTACGTTCCTGCCGGTCGTCATCGCGAACATCGTGATAGGCACGGTGCAGGAGCTGCGCGCCAAGAAGACGCTGGACGAACTGAGCCTTCTTAACGAGCCGAAGGCCAGGGCCGTACGCGACGGCATAGTAGCGGACCTTCCGGCGGAGCAGCTGGTGCTGGACGACATAGCGGTGTTCGGCCAGGGTTCGCAGATCTGCGCGGACGCCGTAGTTAAGAGCGGCGAAGTATCCGTAAACGAATCTCTTATAACCGGCGAGACCGCCGAAATAAAGAAGAAGCCGGGCGACGAACTGTTCTCCGGCAGTTTCGTCGTGTCCGGAGAATGCCGCGCGAGGCTGGATAAGGTGGGCGACGATTCCTACGCGGCAAGGCTCACCGTAATGGCCAAGGCTACGGAGCACAAGGAGCGCTCGGAGATGATGCGCGTGCTCAACAGGATCGTAGGCGCTGTAGGCATAATCATAATCCCCGTGGGCATAGCCCTGTTCTGCCAGCAGTATTTCTGGGCGGGCAGGGACTTCTCCGGAAGCATAGTCTCCATGGTGGCAGCCGCCATAGGCATGATCCCCGAGGGACTCTACTTCCTTACAAGCATCGCGCTGGCGGTAAGCACGGTAAGGCTTGCCCAGAGGCGCGTCATGCTGCACGACATGAAGAGCATAGAGACGCTGGCGCGAGTGGATGTGCTATGCCTGGACAAGACCGGCACCATAACGGACAACGGCATGACCGTAAACGGTCTGGAAAATCTGTGCGGCAGGCTGCCGGAGGATAAGGAGTACGTTTCCGGCGAAAGGCTCGAGGCGCTGCTCGGCGCATTCGTAAGCGCAATGCCCAAGGGCAACATAACGGACGACGCGCTGAAGGCGAGATTTGCCGGCGGGCAGTCTTCCGACGGGAAAGCCGCGTCCGGAGCGGACTCCGTGGGCAGCCGGCCGGAATTTACGGACATACAGCCTTTCTCTTCCGTTTACAAGTACGCTTCCGCCGTTACAGGCGGCTTCAGATATCTGCTGGGCGCACCGGAGATGGTGCTTGGCGATGGCTTCGAACGCGTCCGCGAGGAAGTCGAAAAATACAATTCGCAGGGCTTCCGCACCTTGCTTTTCGCGAGGGTGGACGCTGACCGTCCCGCGGAGATGGCCGCAGGAAGTTCGGCCGAGGAACTTGCTCTGATAATGCTGGAGAACCGTGTCCGCGAGACCGCTCCCGCAACATTCGAATACTTCAAGGAGCAGGGCGTAGACATAAAGATAATCTCCGGCGACAGCCCGTTGACTGTCTCCAGAGTGGCTGCCCAGGCCGGCGTGGAAGGCGCGGAACGGTATGTGGACGCCCGCGAGCTAACGACTCCGGAGCTGATAGCTCAGGCCGCCGAAAGATACACGGTCTTCGGACGAGTCCTTCCGGAGCAGAAGCGCGAGCTGATCCTGGCGCTCAAAAAGGCCGGACATACTGTAGGCATGACCGGCGACGGCATCAACGACATACTGGCTCTTAAGGAAGCGGACTGCTCGGTGGCCATGGCCTCCGGCTGCGACGCGGCGATGCAGGTGTCTCAGGTGGTGCTTCTGGATTCGGACTTTTCCGCCATGCCAGGTGTGGTCGCCGAGGGCAGGAGGGTGGTCAACAACATACAGCGCTCGGCCAGCCTGTTCCTTGTAAAGAACATATTCTCGCTGCTTACGGCGCTGCTTTCGATAATATTCTTCGCGCGGTATCCCATGCAGCCTACGCAGGTGACGCTTGTTGCGGCATTCACCATCGGCATCCCGGGATTCTTCCTGGCTCTCGCGCCATGCAAGGAAAGGATAAAAGGAAGCTTCCTGTTCAACGTGCTTAGGACGGCTGCGCCGGCAGGGATAACGGACTGCGCGGCGGTGTTCGGTTTCTCCGCGTTCGCGGCGTCCAGGGGCCTGCCGGAGGCCGAGATCTCCACGGCATGCACCGTGCTTCTGTGCTGGATAGGCTTCCTGATGCTTCTGATTATAAGCAGACCGCTTAACGTCTGGCGTGTGGTACTGATAATCGCCTGCGTCGCCGGCGCGATACTTGCCGGGATGCTGCTGCCGTGGCTCTTCTCGATAGCGCCCGTGTCCGCGGCGTGCGTAAAGTACATGCTGGCATTCATGGCCGGTTCCACGGCCGTGCTGACAGCGCTTACATCACTGGCGGGCAGGATAAAGCCGTCCCGGAAATGAAAGGGTGGAAAAAATGACTAAAGAAGAAATGATCATCGAGGCCTGCAAGGCAGAATCGTCCGTGGATCCCATAGAGATCTTCAATAACTTAGTCGAAAAGTGCGGTGTCGGCATACACGGTCCGGAACATCACGTCCTGGACGGAGCGTGCGTTCTTACCGCGTTTTACAACGCCGGGGGCAGCGTGGATCTGAACGCGGCTCTGGAGACGCTTCTTCAGCGCGGTCTTAAGATGCCCGGCGCGGCCTGCGGACACTGGGGCGTATGCGGAGCGGTGATGTCCGTAGGCGCGGCCTTGTCGGTAATAGAGAATACCGGTCCGCTGACCGCGGACGATTCGTGGGGCTCGCACATGCGATACACCTCCGACGCTCTGGGAAAACTGGCGGAAGTCGGAGGCCCCAGATGCTGCAAAAGGAACGCGTTCCTGGCCATAAAGGCGGCCATACCGTACATCAGAGAACGCTTCGGCATAGAACTGACCGACC
>JAEEGI010024402.1_pt1 | contig 11787 bp, 14 predicted proteins | sample 8958751 | NCBI WGS metagenome assembly JAEEGI01 (sample SAMN16246545, study PRJNA631951) | gut metagenome | biome: gut microbiome; feature: rumen; material: KS-attached | host: Bos | place: Iran: Karaj | collected 2018-10 | reverse complement strand
GTAAGGCACTTTGAATTACAGCATAACGCTCCACCTTCTAGGGACTTAGAGCGGAAAATTGGAACATAATATGGAAATAGGAGTATGGTTGAAATTGTCATGCTCCTTTTTTAGATTTCAATATTTCTTCAAGGATACTTTGGTACAATAGGAATATATTTAATCACAGAGGTATTCCATGAAAATATTGCTTGTTGAAGATGAAAAGAGAATGTCCGAGGCATTATGCGAAATCCTCAGGCAGGAAAAATATGATACAGATGCGTTTGCAGATGGAATAAGTGGACTTGATGCTGCAAGAAGCGGCATATATGATCTGCTTATTCTTGATGTTATGCTCCCCGGAATAAATGGATTTGACATAGCCAGAACTGTGAGAAGAGAGGGAATACAGGCTCCCATCTTAATGCTCACTGCGAGAGCAGATACTGATGATAAGGTGAGTGGCCTGGATAGCGGAGCAGATGATTACCTTACAAAGCCCTTTGAGACAAAAGAGCTCCTGGCAAGGGTAAGAGCCTTGCTTCGCAGGAATAACATGCAGAAGACAGATGATACCGGAAATCTCGTATCGGGAGACCTTAAACTGGATAGAAACAGGTCAATGCTTATAAATACTGAAAATGGCATGGATGTACGTTTGTCAGAAAAAGAGCTGCATATCTTGGAGATCTTCCTTGCAAATGAAGGAACTATTATCGGAAAGGAGCAGCTTGCTGTTAAGATATGGGGATTTGACAATGAAGCTGAGTATAACAATGTGGAGGTCTATATCTCTTTTACCAGAAAAAAGCTTCAATTCCTGGCTTCAATGATGGAGATAAAGGCGGTGCGCGGTCTTGGATATGAACTGCGAAAGAAGGAGTAGGAATGGCAAAAAAGCTTGGAAACAGACTTTTTAAAGCTTCACAAAATAAGATCACAGCTACGATAATGGGGCTCCTTACACTGATCCTTTTAGGAACCCTGCTGACTATTTCACTTACTACTTACAGCGCAGTATACAGGAATAATCAAAGGATCCTTGAAGTCTTTCTTGATGACTACATCAATGGAAATGGCCCAAAAGAAGCGCCGAAAGATGCCATGGGAACTCCTGAAGATAGAATTGCCACAGAGGCTGCGGTTATGTATCTTGTGGAGTTTTCTTCTGATGGAAGTGCTGTTGGAATAATGAATGATGTTAAGCCCGTAATGAGCGATGAAGCACTCAAAAATCTTGCAGCGCAGCTAATGACAGGTGGGAAAAGACGCGGAATAAGCGGTAGGATGATATATCGCATCGCTTCAGATGAATCATCAGGGAGAAGCTATGTGGCAATGATGGATAATACCCTGATAGACAGCAGTATGAAAACGCTCATAATGAATACAGTTGTATTTGGCGCTGTTGCCCTGATAATACTGTTCTTTGTTTCCTTGAAGGCGTCTAAGGAGATAATGAAACCTGTCGAAGATACATATCAGAAACAGAAACAGTTTATCTCAGATGCGGGACATGAGCTTAAAACTCCCATATCAACAGTCGGTGCCAATGCCGAGATTTTGCAGCGCGAGATTGGGAACAACAGGTGGCTTGACAATATTCTTTATGAGAACAGACGCATGAAAGAGCTCGTGACAGGACTTCTGGATCTTTCAAGGACAGAGAACATGGAAGCAGTACATACAGATGTTGATCTTTCCAGAATTGTTACAGGCGGGATATTGCCTTTTGACTCGGTTGCATTTGAGAGAGGCCTGCTTCTGGAGAGCGAAATTGAGCAAGATATCCATGTAGAAGGGGATCCAAACCAGTTGGGACAGTTGGTAGCTACACTTTTGGACAATGCTGTTTCTCATGCGGAAAAAACTCAAAATGCAAATGAAAGTGCTGGTAAGATTTTAGTCACTCTCCATGAAGAGGATAAATGTGCCGTGCTTATGGTATCCAATCCGGGAAAAGAGATTCCTGCAGAGGAAAGGAACAGGATATTTGAGCGCTTTTACAGAACGGATTCATCCCGGGAACTTAATGGACACTATGGCCTGGGGCTTGCAATAGCAAAGGCTGTTGTGACAGCCCATGACGGTGAAATCAGTGTGGAATGTGATAAGGGAATTACAACATTTATAGTCAGGATTCCAATTCTGAAATGAGCAGGTTATAAATTCTTTAAAAAACCTTCAAGCTTTCTTCAAGTTTCATTTTATATCATATGCCTGTCAGATAAATAAACCAGATTGATCGGAGGCATATATAAATGAAAATAAAGAAGATACTTGCATTATTAACAATTGCTGCGCTGACAGCATCGCTTATCGGATGCGGTGGTACTGATTCGGAAAGCGTAACAACTCAGGATACAACTTCTGAGGTATCAACAGAGCATGAGACTGAAACTGAGGCAGCTGCCCAGGTCGAAGATACTGATTCAAAGAGTACAGCAACATCGTCGCTGGAGGCAACTTCTGCAGAGGAAAGGGCATCCATAGAGGAAGCGCTTAACCTCGCAAATAACGATGAAGTAACCTGGTCCTATGACAAAGATGCGGATGCCTGGGTAATGAGCATTGTAACAGCAGTTGCCAATGCGGAAATTGAAGACGAAGAAGGTGTTTCTGTTTGTGTACCGGGAGCATATATAAAGGGAATTGATACAGATGGTGATGGAGTGGAAGATATCACTTCTGGCAACTATACAGAAGATGTTCACGGACAGCTTGTGATCGATTACGAAGCAGAAGTAACAAGCTCGAACGGGCAGATATATACAGCGTCCACCGCTCCTATAATTCTGAATACCGGAGCTGCAGGTTACAGCTCTTCCTCTAACACAAAGGCTTCAACATCTTATGCCTCTGAAGGCTATATCAATGTTTCCTGCGGAAACAGAGGAAAAAATGACACTGCTACAGATGAGAATGGAAACGAGTACTATACAGGAGATGCACCGTCTTGTCTGGTGGATCAGAAGGCAGCATCACGATTTGTAAGATACAATATATTATTGGGCAATCTTCCTGGAAGTACAGAATACTGGGTTTCTACCGGTGGAAGTGGCGGCGGAGCACATGCAACCATGTTTGCAGCAACATCAAACAGTTCTGATTTTTATGATTATCAGATAGCGGTTGGGGCTGTTGGTGTTTACGTCAATGAAGATGGCACTTATGACACAACAGTTACCATTGATGGCGTGACCTATGATCTTTCTGATGGAGCATGGGGGGCTGTTGCATATTCACCTATCACTTCTTTGTATGAAGCGGATATGGCCATGGCTTTTGAGTACTACATGGATTCTGATTATGATTTCAATACTTCATTCCAACAGCAGATGGCAAAGTACCTTTCAGAAGAGTACATGAATTACATCAATGATCAGAATCTTTCGGTTAAAGAAGCTGATGTGGAGCTCGATATTAATGGTGATGGAGATACAGATGATACTATAGAGCTCTCTATTGAATATGACGAAACGAAGTATGCTGACACCAACGGCTATGGTGGAACATATGTTGATTTCTACCTTGCAGAATTTGTTTCAAATCTGCAGTGGTACCTTGATAACCTGGATTATGCAGATGGTTGGACCTGGTTCGGTGAAGATGGCAATGCACTTTCTGACGAAGAAGTTGCAGCTATGACATCTGAAGATAAAGCGGCTGCTTTTATAGAAGGCAGATATGCTAAGAGCAGTTCATCATCAGGCGGAATGGGCGGCCCTGGTGGTGGAATGCCCGGAGGCCATGACGGAATGAAAGGCGGGCCTGACGGTGATATGACCGGAGGACCAGGTGGTGACATGACAGGAACACCTCCTGATATGGCTGGAAATAACGAGACTTCAGAAAAAACTGAAGGAGAGGACAGGAGCTTTGCAAATGCTGATGTTGCGGCAAACTCAGCAGGAGACACCATGGATGTAGGAACTCCTGATGCAGGTACAACCCAGTCAGCAGGAAGCAAAACAGATTCATCAAATTACTCAACATATGAAGAAATGCTTGCTGCTTACCAGAGTGATGTTGCAGAAGTATACGAAGGCGATAAATATGGAAATGTGATTGTTGATCTTTATAATCCGCTTAATTACATAGGCGACGAAGGCGGAACAGATCCTACATGGATAAGGATGGTCTGCGGAGCATCAGAAGGTGATATTTCAATGTTCAACTCACTTAACCTTCAGATTGCATTCCTTTCTTCAGGAGTTGATGCTGATATCGAATGGCAGTGGGATGGCGGACATGTACCGTCAGAGATTCTTGGAAATTCTCTTGCTCTTACTGTAGATGCCATGTATGGCGAGTATGTAGACGGAGCAGTTAAGATTACCCAGGCTGCAGCAGAGTCTCAAACTGAAAATGGAGATGTTACAGAGGCAACCGGAGCAGATATTAGCAGCTGGGTAAATTACGATGATACATCTGCCGTGTCATTCACAGTCGCAGATGCGGTAAGTTACAGAACAGCCGGGGCCAGCAAGTCTACTCCAGGATTTGATGTAATCGATTATGGCCAGGAAGACTATGTGTTTGGTGATTCTGAGACTGATGCCAGACATTGGAGCAAATGGGTATTAAAGGTTCTTGAAGAACATCAGGAGGAGCTTGAAGAGTTGTTTAATAGTGGTAAGTAAAAATATAAGACAGGTCTAACAACATGGAGAAGAAAAATAAATGAAATAGATAAAAAAGTTATACCGAACTTTCTAACGCCACCCCACGAAGGAAGGGCTTATTTTAGGAAGTTCGGTATAATTCCGTTTTCGGTATAACCACTTTACTTACTACCGCTAGGACACGGCTCAGCCACGGGTCGGCGCCAGGCGAAACGTGGGCCGAGGATATACCACTTACTGGGTACTTAAGCTATAATACTTTCATAATGTTTTGATGAAGAGGATGTTATGGATAAGATTACAGAAGAATACGAAAATGAAAATAGAGATAATGACGAAGGGGCTGCGGACGAGACACTTGATCAGATCTTTGAGATGGTAAAAGATTATCCGGATCTGCTGCAGAAGTTGGTGGATGCACAAAATGATTATGCGAATAAACTGGAGTGCATGGTTGAAGCTACCAAGCAGCAACTAGCCGAAAGTGGAGAAGATATACTTTCTGATAAGGACTCTGTTGCTTTAGAGACACTTCAATACAAAGCTAAGGGTGAACTTTGTGAAATAGCAGAGCAGCTACTGCGAGAAGCATTTTTAAGAAAACAGGAAACTTATGAAGCTCAGGAGAAGAAGTACAAGGAACTGGAGAGTGAGTATCGCAGACTGAAAAAGATGGAGACTCGTTATGAGTTCGGCCATAAGGTTTATCCCAATGATCCATGTCCATGTGGCAGTGGAAAGAAATATAAGAAGTGCTGCGGGAAAGCGTGAGTACAAATCGAGGGTGGATGCCAATGAAATTACCACCTGACTGGGATGAGCCATCCAAGGATAACAAAGGCCTTATATAAACAGTTTAGGAGAATCTGGGAATGATATCTAAATCAAAAGAAAAACCATTAGGAATGAGAATAGGCGAGAATGTTTTCTGCATCGGATACCTGGTGTTTGCACTCATCGCCGGAATTATTTTCGTTACCCGTACTCTAAGCACAGGCAATCTGTTCTTCAGAATCTGTGCCGTGATGACTCTACTCCTTGGTGGAGGAGATGCATTTCATCTGATTCCAAGAATAGTAATCAATTTTAAGGAAGAGGCATCTGATAAAGAAGTACAGAGAAAAAGAGAATTCTGGCTTGGCCTTGGCAATCTGATTTCATCAATTACCATGACAGTTTTCTACATTATCTTCTTTGCAGCACTATCAGTAAAGCATGGGAAGTATGATGTCATTTCAGTAATGCCGGAGAAGTTTGCTCTGTATCTTGTGCTGAATGTGCTAGCATTAATCCGTATCATCCTATGTCTGTTCCCTCAGAATCACTGGTTTTCGAAGGACAATGAGACTAGATGGGGGCTTTATAGAAATATCCCATTCGTAATCATGGGCGTGATCACAGTCCTGTACCTGATCTTATGGTATCAGGAGTGGCTGTTGGCAGTTCTTGTAACAATAAGTTTTGTCTGCTACATGATAGTAGTGCTTGGAGCAAAGAAAAAGCCGATGCTTGGAATGATGATGATACCAAAGACAATCTGCTATATCTGGATGATTGCATTGTTTTTATAAAGGTCGAGGAAAAAGATATGTCAGTAGAAAATGGTGTATGGGTAATGCATGGAGTGGACTGGAAATATCCTGAATGCATTCATACAGTAGAAGAACTGGAAGATTATGTAAATGAAGTTGGATTCCTACCGTTGTTTGGTAATGATGTTGCAGGTTTCTCTGTCGAGGAATGGACTGATCCAAAGTACTGGTGGACCGGTAATGAATCAAGAGATCCATGGGAATGGCGTGAGATTATAGCAAGGCGTGGCAAAGTTGCCTATGGCAAATTCTTTGATAAGAAGGCGGGATTCATCAGTCTGGAGTGGCTTCCATATTTTGCTAATTACAGGCGTAGCGGTTATGACTTTGATGCGCGCTGGGAAGATGGCCTGGCTAACAGAAGAGAGAAGACCATCATGGATGTATATGTGTCGGAGAATGAAGACGGCGATACTGTTTACAGTACTGAGAGGATTCTTTCTACAGAGTTAAAGAAACAGTGCGGCTTTGGAAAAGAAGGCAACAAGAATTTCCCCGGCATTATCACTGGTCTGCAGATGCAGACATACCTTGTGATCACTGACTTTGTTCGCAGAAAGAACAAGAAGGGTGACGAGTATGGCATGGCAGTATCTATCATGCTGTGTCCTGAAGCTGTCTGGGGCAGAGATCTTGTTACTAAGGCATATGGCGAAAGCCCAGCTGAGTCTTGGCAGAGACTCTTTGACCATGTAAAAGAGATGTATGAAGAGGCGGATGATTCTGCGATTATAAAACTTATTGGCAAGAAGCCGGTGGGATAAGAGAAAGTGACACTAAAGGAAGCATACAAGATACTTGGCGTATCTAAAGAGAATACCGATAGGGAGATCAAGGCGAAGTACAAAAAGCTCCTCATCATGTATCACCCGGACTCTGATCCCACCAGGGAAAGAGCTCCGGAAGATGATGAAAAGATCCGTCAGGTCATCGAGGCCTACAAGAAGATCCGGGAATCTGAGGGAGAGTCTTACTTTGAACCTTACGAGTTTACATGGGATGCCTTTGAGAATAAAAGAGCTTTCTCAGAGCGGAACATTTTCTTCCAGTTCAAGATCTACGCCGAAGCCCTGCCGCCATCCAAGATGGCCAGAGGCAGATTTGTTTGGGATCCTGACATGGAGGAGTTCCCCCTTTTTGCAAAGAGTGTTCTTGAGGCCTGCAAGGAAGTGATGACGGATCATGATGTTATGCTGACTCCGGATAAAGTAAAAGACATATTCCATCTCATGATGCAGGAATATGTCCTTCCAGCTGATGCAGCCAGGAAGATTGGAAAGAAGATCCGTGAAGATGGAGACAAGGAAGTATATTCATTTAGTGGATTCATAAAGGATGAGCTCGGCAGCAGCCGTGAGTCCAAGATAAACTGCGGTGAACCACTTAACATCTATCTGCGAGAGGACAGAGCAGTTGTAGAAGAAATTGTTACAGGCTGGATGATGGGTAGTATTTCTTTTGATGAGGATGAACTGTACTACGTGGTACTTCCGCTTCTTGAGGATCCTAAGGTGGATGCTCATGCAATTATAACGAAGGTGGACAGCAGTCGCAGGAGCAAAGAGCGAGTCCATGTGGCGATTGAACTGACTATTCCCAAAGATCTTACAGATACTCCGGTATCAAATGAGAAGTTAATAAAAGAGCTGTTGATGAAATGAATCACATTTTGCGATTTTTTAAAGAATGATTTTTTCAAGCGAGAGGATAGTGTTTACTGGATATATGAAGAGAATGAAAACTATGCAACACTCTATGTTGATAGATGTAACCTTGAATACGTGAAAACGCCAATTGATAAGAGAAAAGATAAGATCCGTAATATCACTAAAAGACTTGTCAAGGCACCAGATGCATACAGAAATATGAGAAGAGATCTTGAGGCTTTAGCAAGGTAGTATGGATGCAGCATACATGAGCTTCATGATCCTAACATGGATTTTCCGGAAGATATTGAGTGGTGAAAAGAATACAAATGAAGAAACTAAAGATAACTTTTAACTCTCCCGTAGTATTGGGATTTATATTTATAAGTCTGGCGGTTTTGGTGCTTGGCTATGTGACGTTTGGAAAGAGCAATGAGCTACTTTTCATGACTTATCACTCGTCTCTGACTAACCCTTTGACTTATGTAAGGCTCTTTACCCATGTGTTTGGACATAGCGGATGGGAGCACTATATCGGAAATGCATCGTATATTCTCTTGCTTGGCCCAATGCTGGAGGAAAAGTATGGATCCAAAAGGATAATGCAGATTATCGCAATAACAGCGCTGGTCACGGGGCTTGTAAATTATATCCTGTTTCCTAATGCGGCTCTTTGTGGTGCCAGTGGAGTAGTATTTGCGTTTATATTACTTACATCATTTACAAGCTTCAGGAATGGGGAGATCCCGCTGACATTCATACTGGTCGCCATAGTATTTCTGGGGCAGCAAGTGTATGAAGGAGTGTTCCTTAATGACAATATATCAAATTTGTCTCATGTTATTGGTGGTGTGATCGGTTCCGTTGTCGGATATAAGCTGAACATGAAAAAATAACTGGAAGTGAAGCAGAATATGCCATACGAAACAAAGTCTCAATGCAGGATATAACGAGGTAAGAATATGAAAGATCAGTATGTTGGTGATATAGGCGATTTCGGAAAATATGCTTTACTGCGAGCGTTTGCAAATGCAGGAATCAAGGTTGGAGTCAACTGGTACAAAACCGTGGATGATGACTCTAATGACGGGAAATTTACAGAGTACCTTAAAAGTGATGAGCTTAGGTGGCGTGATCCTGAGGTGTTTGATGCTCTTAGAGTAATTGCATTTAAAACTGATAAGTGTATTGAAGATGTTGAAAAAAGTGGGATTATCCCGAGCGCACTTTTCTACTCAGAACTGTTGAATCCCATAGGAACTCCAAGCGACAGGGAGCAGGAGCGAAATTTATGGTTTCAGGAGAGTATTTTTGAACTTGCTGGTGCCGAGCTGGTTTTCATGGATCCTGATAATGGTCTTTTGATCGACAATGATCCTTGTAAGCGTGGAGCGGAGAAGTATGTATTACCTGATGAGGTTGAGCAGTACTATATTGCTGGACACAACGTAGTCTACTATTGCCACAAGGGGCGTAGAAAAATCAGAGACTGGCATGAATATAAAAGCTATATGTGTAAGATCCTGCCGGATGCAAAGGCTTTTGTACTGACATATCACAAAGGTACTCAAAGATCATTTATTTTCCTTATACATCCGGAAAATTTTAAAAAGTACAATAAAGTTGTTCAGAGCTTTGTGTATGATAATTGGTACAAGATTTTTTCAGAAGAATATACAGAGAAGGGAGATCCTGCAAAAGAACAGATAGGTGAGAAATTTACGTTAGAAACAAAAGATGGAGAAGTGCTTACCATTTATAAACGAGCAGATGGCTGGATCCAGGTTGAGAACAGTGCTGTTAAGAATACGACAAAAGCTATCCGACCAGATGTTTTCTGCGACTTTTTGTGGGGGAGATAAGTGGGATTAGAATGAAGTTCTATATCACCTCATGGGTGCCGGAAAGGAGTTCTTTGGCATAGTGAAAGGCGGGAACATAGGAGAAGATCTTGATGAGGATGATTCCTGGATTGACATTTATATTGATGTCTACATGGTAGATTGATGTTGGGGTTGCGGGACGAAACCATTAGGTTACGTTTCGCAACTTTTGCTATTGCTTTGAGATTTGTCTCTGAATATAATGTGCTCATCAGAGTCGACACTGATTTTTGGAGCAGAGATATATGAAGCCGCTGACCTTTTTTATATGAGAAAAGACCGGCGGCGCTGATTTAGGGAGGATCCTCTGGGTGTGGACCAGAGGGATGTGTGTTATGAAAAAAGTGTTGTGTGGGGTTCAAGAATCATTTGTTGTTCTTGATGGTTTTATCATACAGCTCGAACTTTAAACGAAGCTTAATGAGATGTGAAAAGATTGTGACGAGGAAAAAGGGGATTAACGCTTTATGTTTTTTATCATGGGGATAACAGATGGCAGGAAAGACTTTGATTTTAACCAGCTTGTGACCTGCGCTATCTGTGGAAAGTATGGAAGATTCAACGTGTTCATGACATATACTGTGCTGTCGCTTTTCTTCATACCTACCTTTAAGTGGAACAAGCGCTACTATGTGCAGACAAGTTGCTGCGGAGCAGTCTACGAGCTTGATCCTGAGATTGGAAAGGCTATTGCCCGGGGTGAAGAAGTAGAGATTCAGCAGAATCATCTGACCAGAGTGATGAATGGCAGAGGATATACTGCGGGATATAAGAAATGCAGACAGTGTGGATATGAGACGGCAGAGGATTTTGATTTCTGTCCTAAATGTGGAACGAGGTTTTAAATGAAGATCAAGCGGATTTTTGATGGAGACTATGGTTGTGAAGAACTGCAGCCGGGCCAGAAGCCGAAGGTATCAGTTACGCTTGTGGATGATTCCGGTAATGAGAAGTTTGTATCAGGAGAAGATGACTGGCTTACAGAGAATAGATTAGAGGTTGGCTCAGAGTGGCCATCAGGAATATGAGATAGGAGGCATGGATCATGGTAAAAGTTTATTGCTATTCTAAATGTACTACTTGCAAGAAGGCGCTGAAATGGTTGGATGACAATGAAATTAAGTACGAGAGCCTTGATATCAAGGAGCATCACCCGGACCGCAATATGATAAAGGATCTCAGTGCTAAGAGTGGGTTTCCTTTGAAAAAGTTTTTTAATACCAGCGGACAGCTGTATAGGGAAATGGAATTGTCAAAGAAGCTTCCGACAATGAGTGATGATGAGATGTTAGACCTTTTGGCATCAGATGGAATGCTTGTAAAACGACCATTGCTGATTACTGATCAGAAAGTGCTTGCCGGATTTAGAGAGGATGAATGGAAAGAGGCGTGCTTATAATGATGGGAGGTTTTTATGGACAAGATCTTTGAAGTTGCTGACCGCTACATAAAATCGAGTGATTGGAAATTGTTTTCAGTTCTGAAGTTTTGTCTAATTTCTTTGGGCATTATGATTGGAATGCTTGTTAGACCACAGAACAAAAGAAAAGTCTACGGACTTGCAGGAATAACATTTCTTTTGACATATATTCCGCTAATGGCAAGATTTTTTAAAATGTATATGGATGAGGAGAACTAAGCCTAAAACATTGTGAAAAGATTGTGACGAGATTTAACTAACCAACTAACTAACTAACCAAGGGGATCGTTGTGGATTTTTTAGATGAGAAAATGAGCTTACCAATTCAAAGTGTAAGCATTGACTGGGATAAGATAGATGGAGGCAGTTACCTTCGTGGGATAGAGGCAATCAAAGGTCTGGACTATCTTTCTTTTAATAATAAAATCACGATATTTGTTGGCGAAAATGGTAGTGGAAAGTCCACCATGCTGGAAGCGATTGCTGTGAACTATGGTTTTAATCCTGAAGGCGGAACCAAAAATTACAGCTTTTCAACGTATGATTCACACTCTGAATTGTGCGATGCAATTAAGCTTTCCAGAGGAATCAGAAAGCCCAAATGGGGATATTTCCTAAGAGCAGAGAGCTTTTATAATG
>JAEEGI010024401.1_pt1 | contig 11788 bp, 12 predicted proteins | sample 8958751 | NCBI WGS metagenome assembly JAEEGI01 (sample SAMN16246545, study PRJNA631951) | gut metagenome | biome: gut microbiome; feature: rumen; material: KS-attached | host: Bos | place: Iran: Karaj | collected 2018-10 | reverse complement strand
ATCTCCGTCCGGGACAACGGACTTTACAGTTTTACGAGACAGCAGAACATCCCCGTCCCCACCAATATCTCCGATGAGATCGCCCGCTATGCCATGGATCTGTTCAATAAGAACTACACCTGGGAGCATCCCATCCGCAGCCTTGGTGTCCGAGTATCGGACCTGCTACCGGACGAGTACTGTTATCAGTTGGATCTTTTCACGGATCCCTTCAGGCGGGATAAGCAGCTCAAGGTGGATGTGACCATGGACAGGCTGCGGGGACGCTTTGGGCACGACTCCGTCCTCCGGGGTCGGATGTACTTTGACCGCGTCCTTGCGGGGCTGGATGCAAAGGCGGATGATCACATGAATCATCCCCACTCCTATTTCGAGAGAGGAAACAGAGTATTTGGAGAAGAGGTTTAAGATATGGCGATACGGATCGGCTATAAGGTATATGTGGACGTTTTTGCAGTCTTTACGGCCGAAGGGGAACTGCGGCCAAAATACCTGATCTGGGAAGACGGCACCAGGTATGAGATCGACAGGATCAAAAAAAGAGAACGCTGCGCCAGCCTGCGGGCAGGCGGCATCGGCATTCTCTATGTATGTATGGTCAGAGGGCGGGAAATCCGCCTCTTCTATGAAGAGAACTATCGTTGGTTTTTGGAAGCAAAAGAAGCTTAAGGGAAGGAGGTACCCATGGATCATCGTATCATCGCCGTCGACTTCGACGGGACCCTATGCTACAGCAACTGGCCGGAACTCGGTGAGCCCAACCGGCCCCTGATCGAAAGGCTGCGCACTCTGCAGCGTTCCGGAGATAAGCTGATCCTCTGGACCTGCCGTGCAGGGGATGCTCTGGATAAGGCCGTGTCCTGGTGCAAGGATCAGGACCTTACTTTTGATGCCGTAAACGATAACCTCCCCGAGATCATCGAACTCTACGGCAACAACTCCCGGAAGATCACCTGCGATTACTACATCGATGACAGAGCCATGCTCCCGGATGCCCTGCAGGCCTGACGGGAATTTACGGGAAGATGCTCCCGCTTCCGATGAGTACCCGGATGATCCCAATAACAAATAAGTGAGCCGGATAATAGATATAGAAGAACCACTTCATCCCCTTCCAGCTTCCTCTTTCGCCGTTATACTGTTTCAGGATCGGCAGAGATAACAGTGTGCACATCTGAAGGAGTCCGTATGCTTTATCCATAAAGATGAAATAAACGGCCGCATACACCGCTGTCCAGATCAGCATCGTAAGGGATTGCTTCTTGAAATCACCGCGGTTTAAGTAAAGGTACACCGGACAGATCGCCGCGATCGTGGACCAGTCGGCTGGGAATGTAATAAAACAGATCAGGATGATCAGCAGGATCTTTGCCCACTGCGGCAGTTTCTCCGTTGTAAAGATGACCATCAAGACCACCGCCCAGGCCAGGGACCACATGACACTTGTCATGTTGAAAAATCCCGTCGGAACAAAGGGTATTCCCCCGGCGAAGTTATAAGCAAAATGCGAGATCACCGCAAAAACAAAGAGCCGGGAAATATACTTCTTCACGTTCCTTGTGTAATGGAAGCCCTCCGCAATAAAGAACCACATGATCGGTGCCGTCAGTCTTCCAATTACATGCAGGAGCATGACCCACCAGATCTTCTGGCATCCCGGAAAGAGAAGCCATGTCACATGGTCTATGGTCATCGCAATGATCGCGATAACCTTGATTTGATTAGAGTTTAATCCCCTTTTTACTTCACTCATATCATTTCCTCATCGGATCTCTCATGTAATTGCTGATCAATTTCATTTTAATATTCCTTCTTTATCTCTTCTATCTTGTAGATTTCCTTAAATCTTTCTATATCCCCGGGCTCCCTGATCAGCATCACCTCAGTGAAGTGACCATCTTCCTTATCCTTAAAGCCCGCCACCTGCTCTCCGGTACAGATACTGCACTTAATGACAGCCATCTGTTTTTCGGAGTCAAAAGGTACGGCTTCGCCAAACTGCTGCTCCCGTTGCGGTTTCTTCCCAAAATGATCATAGACATTGGGGCCAATGGCTAAAAGGAAAAAGGCACCTACCAGTATCGTCCCCCAATTATTTGTATGCAAAGAAATGACCTTATACAGGCCGTCAATGATCAGTACCCAACATAAAATCAGTGCGATAATTGAAATGATCAGTCTGAGCTTAGTTTTCATATTTCCCTCTTTTCAAACCTTTTCCAAACAAACCCTCCAATCCTTTCCCATATCGATCCCGTACTTTTCCATGAGATTATCGCAGTTCAGATCCAGGCAGAGATACAGCGAAGATCCGCAATAAAGGACCGGATCGCCCTCGGGAACAAACCCGAATGAACGCTCAAAATTTACGTCCCGGTCAAACATCGTTTTGCCTTCATGTGTGATCACAACATGTACCGACTGCCCTTCGGTAAAGCCGCATTTTTTCCACTCCTCATTCGTGATATTGAACTGGATCCCGCCAAAGTGTTTCAGGCCTGTCATCACAAAACCGCTTGCAGACAGATTTCCCAAAATGGGACGCAGCCCGTATTCTTCGCATTCGCGGATCTCTTCCACCGGGTATTCCGCCCCCAGGCTCTCAAACGTCTTCTGGCCTGAGGCAAGCAGTGCAGCAGCATAGCCAAAGATGTCGCGGCCATGAAAGACACTGACTTCCTCACCCGCATCAAAGCGGATGGACGGATCCAGTTCACGGACGGCCTTGATACCGATACCGTGTTTTAAGTGGGTCAAAGTCCCATTGTCCGGTGTGATCACATATGTCCCGTTTTGAAGCAGTGCAACACAGGCTTTTCTGTCCGTTCCGACTCCGGGATCCACTACGGAAACAACGATGGTTCCTGCCGGCCAGTAAGGCACAACAGTTCCCAGGGAAAGGGACGCTTCCCAGGGGTCAAAATTCTTTATGTCATGGCACAGATCCTCAATCTCCAACGTGGGATCCACCTGTTTGATCACGCCTTTGACCGAGGCTACTGCGCCCCATGTCAACGAAAAATCAGTCTGTAACAGAATTACCGGTTTCATACAACCCTCCTTCATGCAGAGTCCGTTCCTAAATTTCATTCAACTTCAAAAAACTACGATAATAGATCTCCGTAGCCTTTAAACAATCTTCCACCGAAATCCATTCATCTTTCCGGTGTGCAAGTTTTTCCGCATCTTCCGGTACGGGGCCAAAGGTCACGCAGTTTCCGCCAAACACTTTTGCATAAGAGACACCCCCGCTGATCCGAAGATCGGGTTCCTTCCCCATGACTTCCTGATACCCCTGCCGCAGAGCCAGGATATTGGGATCCTCCGGATCAGCCATGGTGGGCGGATCGTCATACGGCATAGCCGGCGACAGCTCGGGAAAGCGTTTTGCAAACACCGCAAATATCTCTTCGGATGTTACTCCGGCGGGGTAACGAACATCGATCTGGGCAGACAGCTCCCCATCTTCCGTGATGGAAAGGATCCCCAGGTTCATGGTAAGCGCGCCCACATTTGAATCATCTCGAACGAGCCCGGCGCTTACGCCATAGGAATCCGCAAAGAATTCCGACAGACCGGCGATCACGGCATCCTCAGGGAGCCTTTCCCGAAGCTCTTTTAAAAGAGCCACAGTGGCGCTCTCCCCTTCATCGGGACGGGATGCATGTGCAGCCTTTCCTTCTTTGCTCAAAAAGGTACCGTCACTAAGCACCGCCTCGGCATGTGGAGAAACCACATTACACTGTACACCGGCGGTAAGATGCCTGATCTCCCCTGAATACCGTCCCGAAAGCGTCCACATCAGGGCGCCTTTCTCCCCGTAGTATAAAGGGAACTCACAATCCGGCGAAAAAGCAAAAGCGGGTTTCCCGGCCTTGCTCAGATAGTATTTCATATCATCCATGGTCCGCTCTTCATCCGTACCGAATACCAGACGAAACTCCCGTTTTAACGGCACGCCGCTTTCTTTCAGCAAAAGAAGAGCCAGAAAGGCAGCCCAGCTCCCACTCTTCATATCCTGCGCACCACGTCCGTAAATACGGCCGTTCTCGCATTCCGCTCCGAAGGGGTCATGGGTCCAGCCGGTGCCGGGTTCCACCACATCAAGATGGCTCGCAACATCCACCCGCTCTCCCTCACCCAAAGAAGCGCTGAATGCACGATGGTCATATTCCCGGATCGAAAGTCCCGCATCTGCGCATATTTTCATCATATACTGATAAGCCCTGTGGATGTGTTCACCACAGGGCATTTCAGACGATGCAGTAGCCGCATCATAGACAGAAGGGATCCTGAGGAGTTCGCAAAACGCCTCCTCATATCTCTCCCAGATTTTTTTGATTTCTGTGTTCATGGATACCATACCTGAAACTCCGGACGAGTCACGATCTTATAGATCACAACCGTCAAAAAGAGACCGAAAAACAAAAGATAGACCGGCAGCATGATCTTGTCTCCGGGCGTATCCTCATGCTCCGCATAATAGGTTCTCGTCTTCTTTTTGCCAAATCCCCTAAGGTCCATGGCATTGGCAATGTTTCCCACCCGGTCAAAACTTGTGATGATAAGGGGAGCAAGGATCGTGACATTCTGCTTCAGCCTCGTCATCAAAGAAGCTTTTCTCGAATCGAGCTCCAGTCCCCGGGCCTGCATGGAGATCTGAATGTTCTGGAAATCCCTGGCAATGTCCGGGATGTAACGAAACGCAATGGAAACAATGGTGCAGGCCTTATACGGCACCTTGATGGAATAAAGTCCCGCTGCCATCTCCGAGGGCGTGATGGACTGAATGAATACAAGGGAAAGTACAAACGTGGCCATAAACTTTGTGAACCTCACAAAGAAATACCACATCGTCTCTGCCGAAACGATATAAAAATCATTGAACCTGTAAAGTACCGTGGATCCGCCAACCACGTTTCTGCCATAGTCCGGTTCCACAAGATACATGAGCAGCAGGTTAAACAAGTTCACCAGAATGATAAATCCAAGGACCGCCCATACCTTTTTCCAATTCGGACGGATCGATATCAGGGCGATGATAAAAAGAAAAAATAACGGCAGGATCAGCCTGATATCCCAGGTTGCGATCAGGAGCATGATCAGCGAAAGGAAGGTTCGGACCTTGGTCTTGCCGGTGAGACGGTCGATAAACGTCTTGCCCGGCTTCACGTTGATGAATAAACGATCACTGTTCATCGTCCCGGATCCTCCTTTCCTCTTCTATAAAGGCATGGATGAACTGTTCAGGCTCGATCCCGGCCATTTGTGCAAGGCTCACCAGTGACGTCTGCTTCAGATTTGCCCGCTTTATGATCTCCGGGTTACTCAAAACCCTGAACACATAGTCATCTGCGATCAGCTCGCCGTCCGTAAATACCATGGCACGGTCCGTATACTCGATGGCAAGATGCATGTCGTGAGTAATGAAAAGGATGGCGATCCCGTACTCTTTGTTCAGTTTCTCCAAAAACCGCATGATCTCGGTGTAATGGCGATAATCCTGTCCTGCCGTGGGCTCATCCACGATAAGGATCTCCGGTCTGAGACTTAAGATGGAAGCAATGGTCACTCGCTTTTTCTGGCCGTAACTAAGTACGCCGATGGGCCAGTTTCTCATGCTGTAGAGATCGCACATTCTGAGCACGGTCTCCACATTCTTTTCCATATCTTCCTCACTGTAGCCGTTCAGCTGCATCGCAAGGCTGACTTCGTCACGGATCATATCCTTGACGAGCATCTGATTCGGGTTCTGCATGACGTAGCCTATGAGTCTTCCAAGATCCCGGATCGAATAATTCAGGCAGTTCTCGCCCCTGAAGGTGATGGAACCGGTCCGCGGCTTTTCAATACCGCAAAGGAGCTTTGCCATGGTGGATTTTCCGGCACCGTTTTTGCCGATGATACAGATCCGTTCCCCTTTATGTACTTTGAAACTGATATTTTTTAAAACATCTTCTTCGCCGTACCTAAAGGAGACATCCTGCACGTTCAGGAGTTCTTCTTCGGATACCGTCACTTCGGACAAGGAAGCTGCGTTTTCATTGAAGTGGGACACCAGACGGTCTTTGTACGCATCGATATTCAGGGTCTCAAGATCCGCAAGATGATCCTCTTTGCCAAAGGTCACACCCGCATGCTTCAATGCGCTTAAATACAGCGGCTCACGGATACCCACCTGACTGAGGATATCGGACCTTAACAGTTCATCCGGAGTTGTATCGAGTGCGATCTGTCCGTCCGTTACAAGGATCACTCGATCCACATGACGGTAAAGGACATCCTCCAGCCTGTGTTCAATGATGATCACTGTCTTGTTATGCTCTCTGTAGATGCGATCGATGAGATCAACAGAGGTCATGCCCATGGCAGGATCAAGGGCCGCAAGGGGTTCATCAAACAAAAGGATCTCTTCATCGTTGTGCAGCACTCCGGCAAGCGCAACCTTCTGTTTTTGACCGCCCGAAAGGTCATAGGGCACCTCACCCAGGAAATCCTCCATGCCGACAGTCCTTGCTGCGGCTTCAACGCGGGGGAGCATCTCCGGCCTGGGGATCGCTTCGTTTTCCATAGAAAAAGCGATATCTTCACCCGCAGAAAGCGCGATAAACTGTGCATCAGAATCCTGCTGCACAGTTCCAACATGCTTGCTTAAGGCAAAGATATTCGCTTCAGTTGTCCTGATCCCCGCCACCGTACAAGAGCCGGTTATCTCGCCCTCATAGGAAAAGGGGATCAGGCCGTTAATGCAATTTCCAATCGTGGATTTTCCGCTGCCGCTGGGGCCGAGGATCAGGACCTTTTCCCCTCGGTTGATCACCAGATTGATGTTTTTTAATGTTTCCGTCGTCTGAGACTTGTATCTAAAGGAAAAATCCTCAAATACAATGATCGGATCACTCATGAGTCATTTAGTCTTCCTTGGTCAGATTTGTTGATCTTGCATTACGCTTTGCAAGCAGGAACAGCAGCGGAATACCGATGATGATCTGCACGGATGCGTTACTGATAACAGCAGAAAATGCCTGTCCCCAGGTGATGGTCAGCTCCTGAGAGTAGAACAGATAGGTAAGAACCGGAGTAACTACGCCAAATGCAAAGAGATTACCTACAATAACAGTAACCACATAGATGATCGCATGCTTTACATTGAAAATTCCGTCAGAGATCTTAGCGCCATAGATGGGAAGCAGACCCACGAAGAAACCGAGCACTCCGTTTCCGATGGACCAGTCAAACCAGAAGCCCCAACCACCGATCAGATCGGCAATAACGTTTCCGAAGAAAGCTGCCAGTGCTGCGGGCAAAGGTCCGAACAGTGCACCAACGATAACGTCGATGATCATGGCCGTTGTCAGAGAAGTGTTGGTGAATACGCGGATACCACCAAAATTCATAAGAACACCAAAGAGTGCTGCACCGATCGCAATACCGATAATGGTCTTTGTGTTCCATTTACCTAACAGAATTTTTCCTACACTTTCTTTTTTGTTTTCCATTGTGTTTTCCTCCCTCTTATGCAGTTTTACTGCGATATCACATTCTATTATGCCTTCATATTTATCGTTTGTAAATTTGTAATTTTCTATCGCCGGTTATAAAAAAAAACGAACACTTTCCTCCGGGAAATGACCCACTGGCGGATTGGTTGACAATGTAAATTGCACAAAATATAATTTTTACATAGTCGAAAAGAAATCATCATCTTTTCAGCATAAGAGAGGACTCAAAGAGGAAGCACACTATGGAATTTGTAATGGTTGAAACCGGCTGGCTGTCCATCATCCCGCCGATCCTTGCGATCACCCTGGCACTTATCACAAAAGAAGTATATTCTTCCCTGTTCATCGGACTTTTTTCAGGGATCCTCATCTATTCCTTTTCCACCGGCGGTTCCTTGTTTTCCGCAGCAGCCCTGACCTTTGATCTGATGAGTTCCAAGATCGCGGATAATGCGTACATGATCATTTTCCTGGCGCTCTTGTGGGCTGTGGTCATGCTGGTGAGTAAATCCGGCGGCAGTTATGCCTACGGCAGATGGGCCGGAAGCAAGTTAAAAAGTAAACGTTCCTCTGCCCTTGCCACATCACTGCTTGGCGTTCTCGTTTTTATCGATGACGGATTTAACTGCCTTACGGTGGGTACGGTGATGCGTCCCATCTTTGACAGACTCAAGATCTCCAGAGAAAAACTGGCCTACATCATCGATGCCACGGCAGCGCCTGTATGCATCATCGCGCCGGTTTCCAGCTGGGCGGTGGCCGTTGCCAGTGAAGTCAGTGAGACCGGAGGCTTTCACATCTTCCTGTCCACCATTCCCTATAACCTCTATGCCATCCTCACCATCGTGATGGTGCTGTTCATCAGCATTACCGGCAGAGATTTCGGCCCCATGAAAAAAGCCGAGATGGCTGCCCTGGAACGGGTACCTTCCGGCGAAGACATGGATTTTAGTAAGAGTAAGGGAAAAGTGTACGATCTGGTGCTGCCCATTGTGGTGCTGATCGTGTGCGCTATCCTTGGAATGGCCTATGTGGGAGGCTTCTTTGAAGGTGTAAGTTTCTCGGAAGCCATCGGCTACAATCCCACCGCCGGTCTTTCTCTGGGCGCCTTTGCAGGCCTGATCACCGCAGCGCTTTTGTATATTCCAAGAAAACTGATGAAACCCAGAGAGTTTGTTGAAACCATCGTAAGCGGTATCAGCAATATCGTACCTCCCATGCTGATCCTGATCCTGTCCTGGACCCTCGGCGGTGTATGCAGACAGCTGATCGGAACCGGTTTGTTCATTTCCGGTTTCGTCAATGAAGCCAATCTGCCCATGGGCTTTTTGCCCTTCCTGCTGTTTGTGATCGCCACTCTCATGAGCTTTTCCATGGGCACTTCCTGGGGGACTTTTGGTATGCTGATCCCCATCGTGACCATGATCTGCAGTACCGAAGTGGCTGCTGCTTACCTGATCCCTGCACTGGGCGCTACGCTTGCGGGATCCGTATACGGGGATCACTGTTCCCCCATTTCCGACACCACCATCCTTGCTTCCACGGGAGCTGAGGTTCAACACATCCGGCACGTGGAAACACAGCTTCCCTATGCGACTCTTGTGGCAGTGGTCTGCGCCGTCGGCTACCTGATCACGGGATTTACGCTGATGCCCTGGATCTCCATCGTCGTCGGCATTGTTCTGCTGATCCTGCTTGTTCTCGGGCTTAGCAGCAAGAAACTTGGTTCCAGGTTCTTTGGTGCCTGATCAAAAGGAAGAGGGATAAAGGATATCTCCTTTATCCCTCTTCCTTTCTCGTTCCGCTGTACATCTCGGCACCTTTGGAAGATGCAAACAGTTTTTCCGTCAGTTTCTGTACCTTGCTGTTGTGGCGTCGGATCACGATCTTTGTATCTTCCGGATAAAGTTCCATGACCCTGTTTGCACAAAAGCTCATCATCAAAGCAAGGTTACGCTGATAATCCGCCCCGAAGGCAGTAAGCAGCATGGCGTATAAATCTCCCCCGGCGGATCTGCGGATCAAAAGGGAACCGTTTACTTTATCGTCCGTGACCACGCAGGTGGAAACCTCCTGTTCAAACCAGCTTTTGGGGATGTAGGCCAGATCTTCCACCAGCCCCTTTTCCCCTTTAAAAAGACATTCCTTCACAAAGGTCCTGAACTGAAGGGCGGAGATCTCCGACAGACTCTTGATGTAGGTCGGGGTACTTCGCCCTTTCAAGATGTTCGTCAGGCTCCGGATCTGATCCACGGTAATGACAAGATCCATGCCTTCTCCCCGGGTCAGGGAAAAACCGTTAGCTTTCAGATATTCGGCCAGGGAGTCATCCGGAGATTCATAAAAGCTTTCCGTCACCTCATCCTCTTTGATGGCTTCCGCATATTCCGTCAGGATCTCATTCTCGATCTCTTCACTCTGCGCTTTCAGGAGCCGGATCCGGCTCTTTGTGTCTTCTTCACTCTCGAGGTTCTTCAGTTCGTAGACCAGAGCCCCTACCGGCGTGTCCGAAGGGTCCACGGCTCCGATTCCCCGAAAAAACTCCCGATTCAGTTGTTCCTGCAGATCTTCGTCTATAAAGGCAGAGAATTCTTCGACATTATCGTCATCTATTTCGATCAGTTTTACGCTCATTTATCCTTCTCCAATATCCGATCCAGGAATTCCACAGGGCTTTCTTTTTTCTTACGGAGTACGGCAGATACCGATACCCCCATACCTGCTTCCTCAAAGCTCGTCTCCACATCATCTGCCAGCATCTTTAAGGGGGATCTGTCCTTTACCCCTGCCAGAGTTACCACAAGATCCCTGCCAAAGCGTACCGTGTCGCTTTCCTGCGGAAGCTGCGCGGTGATCAGTTCCGCCATTTTGGCTCTGTCTCCCTCTGCCAGTTCATAGATCAGGGCACTGTTACATTCATACTCTCCCTTTTCGATACGGCTACGCAGTTCCGAAAGATAGAGCCGGTTATAAAACCCGGTTTCCGTATCCTGATAACATAATCGGTTGATATTCTGTACATAGATCAGGGTAAGACCGATGACAAATCCCAGTGCAGGGGTTGCGTAGGGCGTATAATAATACAGCAGTACATAAAACAGCGTCGGGATAACGAAGGACTTTACGGAAAAAAAGGCCAGCCTCCGATCCCGTCGTTTATACCATTCAAGATACACCAGTGACCCGATAAAATACAGGATCCTCATCCCATCACACAGAATATAAAGATCTGTCTCATGACATACAAGATCATCGTCATACCAGACCAAAAACCCCGTAAACAGATTGACGACATTCAAAAGCAGTACCACCACAAAAGGAAGGATAAAGATCTTCATGTCCCGTCTCAAATGATCCGGGCTGTGGAAGATACGAAAATCAACGTACAAAAACCAGAATAAGGCAGCCCCCGTGAGGACGATCTCCAATAGGGTATCCAGGAGCAGCATGCCCGTCTTTCCAAAGGGAATGACCCGTCTTTCTCCGTAGGCACTCAAAACATAGAGGATGGCCCAGATCAGGTTGAGCACCAGAAGGCTGAGGAAGATCCTTTTTTCTGCCCTGTCCTTCATTTTCAGTTTCAGCATCAATGCGATCAGTCCCAGGGAAAGCATAATGGTGACCAGATTGACATAGATTGTGGTAATGGCTCCGCTCATGCCTTTTCCCCTCCTGTCGCATCATAATTGACCATTTCCGCAGCACTGCCCAGATGGGTAAACACAACCGACATGGCACAGCCCGCCGCGGTAAGAGAAATGCCGCCAAAATAAAAGGGAACCAAAAGCCCCACAAGAAGAGGCAGGATAAAGATCCACACCGGGATCAGTTGTCCCTCTTTCCCTCCGGAACGATACCTGACGATGGTGATCATACTAAGGACCAGAAAATACCCGATCACCAGAAACATGGGAACAAAGAGCACCCCATGATGGTACGTATTGCTTTCATCAACATAAAAGAACCATCCCGTAAACAGGTTGATCACAAGCAGGACCTCTGTCACCAACCCCGGGAGGAAAAATGCTCTGGAGTTTTTCCCGTCCCCGGGCTTTTCTCCCCGAAAGCGCGTCAGACAGTAGTGGTACCATACCATGGCCATCAGGATAAAAACGATATAGAAGGCCGTGATCCCTCCCATGTTAAAGACGCGGGCTCCCGGAAATGCTTTTCCATCCGCCAGATAGGTAGAGATGTCAAAGACCGCCATGACCATGTTCAGGATGACCAGCAGAAAGAACAGTTTGTCATCATCCCTTCCCCGTCGCCTCATGATCCCCGTATCT
>JAEEGI010024398.1_pt1 | contig 11789 bp, 8 predicted proteins | sample 8958751 | NCBI WGS metagenome assembly JAEEGI01 (sample SAMN16246545, study PRJNA631951) | gut metagenome | biome: gut microbiome; feature: rumen; material: KS-attached | host: Bos | place: Iran: Karaj | collected 2018-10 | reverse complement strand
AGAAGAACTTGAAAAGCAACACAATGAAGCTCCTCATCTAAGAATTGCTCATAAAGCATTAGCTAAAGATATTATAGTTGGATTACATGGTGAGGAAGAATATAATAAAGCCGTTCAAATTAGTGAAGCTTTATTTGGAGGAACATTAGAAGGTTTAAGTGCTGATGATATTTTACAAGCAGCTAAGATGGTTCCATCAATTGATCTTGCTGGTGAAACTAAACTAATTGATTTATTAGTTGATAATGATATTTGTTCTAGTAGAAGAGAAGCAAGAGAAATGCTAAGTGCTGGTGCTATTACTATTAATAATGAAAAACACGATGATGAAAATGAAGTAATCAGTAAAGATATGGCTATTGATGGTAAAGTGATGATTATTAGAAAAGGTAAAAAGAAACAATTTATTGGATTATATAAATAAAAATAAGAGTTCATTTTGAACTCTTATTTTATCATGTCTTTAATACAATTCTTTAATTGTTTAGCATCTTTATCAAAGATTATTTTTAATTGATTATCTATTTCAACAATTCCTTTAGCTCCAAGCTTTTGGATGCTAGCTTTGTCTACTAATGTAACATCTTTTAAAATAACTTTGAATCTCGACATATTGCATTCAGCATTAATTATATTATCTTTACCACCTAGGTATTTAACTAATTTATTAACTTCAGAAGAAAAGTCTTTTTTTTGAAGTTTTATGATAACTAAAGTAATTATTATTAATACTAATACTATACCAATATATTGTAACCATTCCATAATATCACCTGCCTGTAATTATACTATATCTTTAATTAAATTGAAAGTCTCATTATTCACTGATTTTATAAAGTCGATAAAATGATATTGAAGGTATATTATTAAATCTTGCGTTGATATTAGATGTTCCAATACCATTAGAAATATATATATCTGTATCATCTATATTAAAATGTTGCTCATAATACTTTTTATTGTTATCTGGTAAGAACAACGGTTTTAGATGAGGTATTTTTATTAATCCTCCTAATGTTCCTCCACTTATTATGACATCTGGGTTGTATTTAATAATATCATCTATTGAATTGCTATCATGAGTTATTATTATATTATATAGATTTGCTGTTTTTATTTCATTAATATCTTTATTAATAATACTGTAATCTGGCTTTGTTTTAACAGTATTAAAACCAGTTAGAAGTATTGGTTGATTACTTTCATAATATAATAGTGTAGATTCATTATTTAATATTTTAAAATTAGATGATGTCATTATTTCATCAAATTGTTTGTTTTCGATGTCATTATCCCCTTTAATTGCATATTTGTATAGAGATGCTTCCATATTATTAAATGAATCTGCTACTTCTTTTTTTATTGAATCATTTATTGTAATACTAGAATCTATTAAATCACCAGTAAATATGATAATATCTGGTTTTAAGTGGTTTACTTTTTTAGCAACTTTATCAAGTTGTTTTTTGTTTGTGGTTGTTCCATAGTGAATGTCTGATACTTGAACTATTTTAAAACCATGGAAACTATCCGGTATTTTTGGAGATTCTATTTTATATTCAATTGTTTTTAAAAATTTTGGTTCGATTGATGTAATATATACACCAAATAAAACTATAATAAGAATTGAAAAGAAAATAATTCTTTTTAATAGATAGTGAGGAGATCTTATTTCATCATCTTCAATATCTCTTTTTTCTTTCTTTTTTTCTATTTTAGGAGTTGCTACTTCTTGAGTTTCATATTTAGCGGATCTTGTTTTGTTTGATTTTAATTCATTCATACAATCACTCCAATTAATAATATTTCTAATAATGATATGAGATTATGAATAGAATGGAATGTTATAGTACCAAATATGTTGTTGGTTTTCTTATAAGCATATCCAAAAGCTATTCCTAAAGCCCCATATGGTATTAAATAGATTAACATTATTATATCACTATTATTAGATATTGAAGAGATGATATGAATAAAAGCAAATATTAAACCAGTTGTTATAGCATATACATGTTTATTTGATGTAAAGTTTTTTAATCCTCTTCTAAATACTAGTTCTTCAAGTATCGGTCCAAATATAACAGCGCATAGTATTTCAATAATAGGCGCTTGTTTTAACATATTTATATTAGCTTCTTGATTAGTGTTATCACTAATACCAGATAAAGCTATTACTATGGATGATATTATCATTATTATTATTCCTACTAACCAATATTTAAGTGTGGTTAATAAGATTTTTTTATAATTAGTTTTAAATTGTTTGAAATCTTTTTTTAAATCCTTTAAATAGATTAATATAAAGGGAATAGGTAATAATATGTAAACAAATAAAGTAGCTGTGTATTCAGATATAGTATGGGATTTTATTAAAAAAATAAAAGGCATGGAAAATAGTAGTTGAAATATATAATACAAACATATTATTCCTATACCTTTTAGTGTTTCTTTTAAATCGAATAGTTTATTCATTAATATATCCGAAAGCTTTTAATTTTTTTACTATATCTTCTTTAGTATGATTAGATCCTACCATACGGCTTGCTGTAGTTGTTTCTTCACCTTTTTGCATAAAGATTGTTGTTGGAGTTCCTGATACGTTAGCAATGTCTTTTAGTTTGGCGTTTTCTTCTTCAGTTAATTCATCTAATTCGATTACAAATGCAGTTATTTTGTATTCTGCTAGAGTACTGGCAAGCACTGGCTTGAATTCAGCGCAGTGAGAACAAGTAGTTCTAGACAATACCAAAATAAAATCTTCTTTAGCTTCGATTTTTTTCTCTAATTCAGAGTAACTGATTTCTTTTAAATATTTACTGTCATTGTTTTGCGTTTTGTGAATTGTAATTGCCGCATATATCAGAGAACCAATTGCTATTAAGGCTATTGCTATTCCAATAATTATTAATATTTTTTTCTTCATAAAATCACCATAGATAATATATCATAACACAAAAAAACTTGCAATTTGATATTGTCATTTTTTTTCAATAATGGTAGAATTATTTTATAAGGATAGGTTGGTGCTTTATGATGGGCAAAAAAAGATTTTTGATTATTATTTTGATGGCAATGTTCTTGTTTATAGGAAGCGTTGCGGCAGAAGAAGAAATAAAGGGGACGTGTTCAACTACGGATAAAACGAAGTTGATGCAAGAAGCGGCGAATGTTAAGATAACGTATTTGCCAGTTTCGGTAACCAAAAAAGTTACTGATGGTGAGTCTGGTTATACTGCTGACTTAGATGCTAAGTATCTAGAAGTTAGAATTTATAACTTGTCTTATAACTACCATATTGATGTAAAATATGGCGGCAATGGTTTGGATTCTAAAGGATTTATCGTTACATATCCAATGATAAATAGTGAAGACGGAGCATATGTATTTAGACAAAATGGAACTGACGCAAATGTTAGTTATACATTTACTATCATTGCTGATAATGGTGGATGCGTTGGAGAGGTTTTAAGGAGTGTTCGATTAACATTACCTAAATATAATTACTATGCTGAATTAGAAACATGTAAGGATATCCCTGATTATTATTTGTGTCAGGACTTCACTACATATAATATAGATGGCTTGACTTTCTATGATAAAGTTGACCAGTACAAAGAAAAACTGGCAGCAGCAGAAAATAATGCTAAAAAAGACAATAACGGAACTGTTAGTAAAACACTAACTGCAGTAAGTAAGCATAAATATCTGGTAGTAGGTGTTATTGTTGCTGTAGGAGCTGTTGCTACTGTAATTGTACTTAGAAAGAAAAGGAGTGTGTTATAAGATGATAAAAATTAAGAAGCTATTTAAAACATTTATTATTACTTGTTTCTTATTTGTATGTTTTATAACTACTGCAAAAGCAGATTCCTCTGTTACAATTCAAAGACAAGGTGACTATAACAACCTTAACTGTGATGCATCTATTAAAAAACTTGAAAATTTTAATGTTCAATCAGATGCATTTAAATATGTGTTTACACTAAAACCTGGTGTAGATGGAAAAGTAACTGAAAAAATCACTTGTTCATTTAGTGGTGGAGGTAGCAAAGTTGGTGAAGGTAAATCTGGTAAGGTTTCTTTCTCTTTAACTGCTAATGGAAAAAGTGATGGGATAATGGAATATAACTTCCAAATGTCAGGTGATATCAATAAAGTATATGATATGATGAATGCTACTGGTGCTGATGTGATAAAAAACTTTAAGTGGGTTTCTGGATCACAATATGTTAAAACAAATGGTTGTAATGGTACTAGTGTATGTACTTTTAGCCCAGTAGAGACAAATGATGGTAAAAACACTCATACTACTGAGTTTACATTTACAATGATGTTTGGTGATAGAGAAGTAAACGCAAAAGCTATAATGGAAGTAACATTTATAGGAACTATAGGTGCACATCCTGGAGGCTTAGGAACTTGTACAATGCCAGAATCTGATTGGGACGCTAGTCATATCGATGGTACTTGGACAAACATGCAAGGTATTACAAAACGTGTAAGTTATTATTTGAGTAAGAGAAATACAAACGTAAAATTTGGTAGTTGTACACCAAATGATCCTAATTTAGTTAAGTTCGTTGGATGGGCACCAGCTGAAGGTAACGAATACTTCGATTCTGGTGAGGGACAACTAGTTGGCGTTTGTTCTAGCATGAAAGGTCTTGTTCCAGGAAATACGACAGCTAAGGAACCAAAAATGTATTATAGTGCTTGTTATGAGTACGTTCCTTTAGTTAAGATAACAGGACTTATGGGAGGAAAATTAACTGGTGATACAGCTGGATGGACTAGTACAGGAACTGGTTCTTATATCAATAAAAAGAGCGGAAAAGTAAAACTTCCTGGTCTATCTTTTGAAAGCGTAAATAAGGCTAATGGTACTAACTATATATTTGTAGGTTGGACTACTGTTGGTTCTTCTAATGTAATAAAAGCTGGTACTGAAGTTAATGCAGATGGAAGAACTTATACACCTGTAATTAATCGTACTGAAACAGAAATTGATTATTTTAAAAATGTATATTTTGAAGAAACATTTAATTTACAAGTAACTAATGCTACTGGATGTAGTCTTGGAAGCGGGGCATCAACATATGTTACTGCAGAATTCAGTAATGGTACTTGTAAGGTTAAAGGTATAAAAATAACTGAAGGTGATCAAAATGCACCTGTTGTTGTTCAAAAAACAGATGGCTTAACAGTTACATATAAATTTAAAGTATTATCTAAAGTTGGTGTTAGTGGATATGTTTATCAAGATGGTATACCAATAATTGAACCAGGAGTTGTTGCTGGAAAGAACGATACTTATACAACTGCTCATGGTAATGGAACTGGTGAAATGATTGAAGATACTAGATGTAATACATATTTAGCTGAATACATCGATGAGTCTGGTCAATGGAATACCGATGGAATGAGAAGTGGCGTATATAACATTAAATGTAAAGAACCTGCTGATACATTGTCAGGTGTCATAGCTTTATGTTTGGACCCTGGATTAATGGGACCTGGTAAAGATGATAATGTTTTATATGTTAAATCATTTGACGTTGCTGCCGGTTCTGACTTCTCTAAATTGTTAAATTATCTTTCTGATAGAATTGCACATGAAAGTATTAATATGGGAGATAAAGATGATACTAAACGTATCGCGTTCCATATTGCAGTTCGTATTGTTGGTTTAAAATATTTTGACAATGGTCATATTGGTCCATTAAGAGATAACTATAAAACGTATTCAGATGCGTCTGATGCACTACCTAAAAAGGGTGAAATTACTACTCCGATAGCTACAAATATAGCCAATAAGATGAAGTTTAAAGACAGTGCTAGTGCAATAAAAAATGAACTTATTAAAGTTTTGACAGAATATAGAAAATACGATGAAGGAACAGAAAAAACAACTAATGAAAAATTTGTTAATATAGTAAATTCTGTGTCTAAAGAAGTAAAAAATAGTAATAGTTATTGGTTAACATATGAAGGTAAATTTACTTTACCTAAGGGTGCTACAAATGTTGTAGTACATAATGGATGTAATGGTTCATCACGTGGATATTCTTGTGATGTTGATACAAGCTATACTAAAACTCTTGCCGAACCAGATGAATTTGGTAGAGTTCAAGTTCAATATAAGATTGTAATAAAGGTTCCAAATGCTGGTGCTGTTGAGCCTATTACTTCTTCAAAAGGTAAGGATAAAGCTAAAAAATCAATTTATATTACTTGGGAAGGTAAAACTTCTGCACAAGTTTCAATACTTCAACCAACTCAATCTGATGGTTCTAGTTTCCAAAGAATGGTTTCTGTAGATCCAAAGAGTGATCACGTATATTTGTATTTGCCACCAGGAACTGGAAATGCAAAAGGTATGTGTGAAGGAACTGTTAGTTTGAATCCTGATAACTGTACATCAGAATCTAGTTGTTCTAATTTCAATCAGGATTTATATGTACATTCTGGATGTTGTGCTTTCTTAGAAAATGAAGGCTCATATGTTGCAAAATCAGTATGTAATGGTACTTGTGTTGAATCAACTATGCAATCTACTTGTCAATTCCTACCAAAGGATAGTAGTGTTAAAGTAGAAGATTACGAGATTAAAGAAGGTGCGTTTGTAACAGATGATGGTAAGTTACACAATAGTATCGGAACTTGTGTAGTTAATGTATCTGCATACGACCCTGATAATTCTGCTCTTGATACTTCTCAATTCTATAAGAAGGATAGTGCAGGAAATTCAATTATGATTTCTGAATACGAAGATAATAGATATTGTAAAGTAAGTTGTAAGGAAGACTTTATGGTATCGTTGGGAGCTTTTGGTAATTATGTTGGAACGGCAACTGCTACTAAAAAAGGTGCTGTAGCTGCTGGAACATTCTTCAATTTAGATGATGATATTTATATGGGCGGTAAGAGATCTTGTTATACAACATTTATCGATTACAATAGATACTTAAATGATTTGGTTAAAGAATCTGATAATATGGCGAGTGGATTTAGCGTAGCGTTCTTAAATTCAATGAGATATAGTGATTTAGATAAAGATAAAGAAGGCGGCGTTGAAGAGGAAGACACTAAAACATTCTGTGTTAGTTCTTTATCAACATGTTCATGTACTGATCAACCATGTGATGCCGATAAAGATGGAGAGGTAGAAGAAGGTGAAACTTGTACTTGTCATTGTACTGATTATACAACTGTTTCTGAAGTAGATGGAGCTCATAACAATCCTACGGATGGTCAAAAATATTGCCCAAGTGGTTCTGATACTTATGAAGCACATTATTACGATATAGTAATGAACGGAGACTGGGATACTGCAGGATCTACTACTCATACAACAAACCCTCTGGATCCACAGTTTAGTCAGACTGAGACTGACAAAATAAATGATGGTCATGATCATACCTTAAAAACAGAGGCGACACCTGTGGATGGAAACGCTAATTATAAAGTGGATAATACTGATGTTTTTAACTGTAAGGGCGCTGATGGACACGGTAAGTCTCAACCTGAAGTATGTAAATCGAAGACGGCTTCTGAAGTATGGAGTAAAAAAGGTGAGGGTTTGGCTAATGGTTATCAAAAAGCATCTGCTGGTGGTAGAAGTACTATGGCAGCAGCTCAATCAGCTATGAAAAACTATGCTGAACAATTCTTCGATTGTCAACACTTCCAATTAAATCCAACTGAAATTGGTGAAAAAGCTAATAATGCGATACAAACAGGTGTATTCTGGGGAAATCCTAATAAAGGTGAGGATGGTAAGTATCACGGAAGTTCTCGTGGATATGTTCAAATAGATTCTAAGTTTAATCCAACTGCGACTTATACTTACGATGAGAAAACTATGATGGATATAATTGGCCCAGATAATGAGGTTGAAGAATATATTGCTAAAAACAATCAAGTAATGCCAAACTATTATACTAGAACTAATGACAAACAAACTAAGGACGGTATTACATTGTATAGAAACTATGTTACTTATGGATACTACTTAGGTAATGGATCAAATCATAATAAAGCGTGGGGTAAGGACTCTCCACAAGCGAAAAATTATTATTCAACTTATGGATATACGCTTGAAGGATCTGCTATATCTAATATGAAATCTAAGGCTACGGCTGTAGAAGATGCTAAAGTTACTGGTGATAGCAGTATTCCATGTGATCAAAACGACGAAAAGGTTGCTGGTGGATATTGTAAGAAGAGAATTGTAATATGTTCAATTTCTGCAAAATCTAGTGGTGGTTCAAGTACTGTTGCTACCGAAGTTAAAGAAGGTGCAATGACATCCGTTACTGTTGGCGGCGGTGGAACTGATTACCACTGGTATGGTGGAGATTGCTATGTTTCATATGCTTATTATAAAAAAGCAAATTATGTTACAACTTCAATAAGTAATAGTAGTTTATATCGTAATAAAGGATCTTGGGTTCAAAGTACTGTTACAGGTGCTTATGAACATGGATTGTCTTTAGATGGCGGTAAATCACTTGTTAGAAGTGCGTTGGAAAAAGCTAAAAATAATAGAAAAGTGTCATATGACATTGATAAAGAATTAAGTGGAGCTAATGGTGGTGGAGTAGTTGGCTCATGGAGATTAATAGGAGTTATGGATAACGTATTCCCTGTTAGTTTCATTACACCACGAAACTTATATACTTATACATATACATTCTCTAATGTTGGTATGTATGGTGATGGTAGTTTAAGAGGTAAGTTAGGACGTATCCTTGGAGACGACAATGCTGTTATTAGAGAAAATAAACGTACATGTTTCTATGAAGTATATGAATCAACATGTATATGTTGTGGAGCTGAGCGAATTGATGCTTATGCTGGTATATATAAAAAAAATAGTACTACAAATGCTGAGTTGATTTACTCTGAGAGAGTAGTTGATAAATTTGTTCAAGGTCATGATGATGTTAAAAAGGTGGTGTCTGATAAAGATGCTATGACAGTAAATGATAGTGGAGTTATTGGTTTTGATATTTCAACAGTTGCTACAGGAGACTTAAATGGAGCTCCTAATAGAGATTTAGCATCTAACTTTGGTGATTATACATTTACTTATGAAAATGGTACGTATAAGACTCAAAAAGGTGAAGCTGCTAAGATGGCTATTGAAGCACAAGCTGAAAATCTATACAATGAAGAGCCTGAGTATATTTATACATTAACTCCAACAGCAATAAAAGATATTCAAGATTACAACAAGAGCCATCCATATGGAATAGATTCTACAACTGTTAAAGTTTATTCTCAAAATACAATTGTTCCTACAAAATTGTGTAATGGAGGCGACTGTAAATGGACAGATAGAAGTATGGGTAAAGAAGAAAATTATGTAAGTAGTTATGTTACATTTGCTCATATAGGTAGTGGCTTCCTTGAGGATTTCGCATCTAATTATGTTCCAGCTGAATATAAGAATAAAGTATTAAGTGCTTCTGATAAGGTATGTACTGTATCGGCTGAAGAAGCCAAAAACCCAAAAACTATAAGGAATAAAGTCAAAGACGAAAAATGTCGTTGGGTTGATTACATTGAAGATTATAATGTTGTACATGGACACAGGGAAGTACCTACTTATAACAATGTGTCGAACTCTTTAGACAGAGTTACTAAAGTACCTGCTTACTTTAGATTGGCATATAAATAGGAAGAGAGGTGGAATTATATGAAAGAGTCTTATTGGGGTTATTGGTTAGTAATATTTGGTATCTTTATAGTAGTTCTATTGATGCTTACAAATGATGCTACTACTACAAATACTGAAGATTATTATCAATTAAAAGAAGTTGCAAATAGTGCTATATATGATTCTATTGATTATTCCTATTACACAGGAACACAACAAATAAGAATGCTTAAGGAAGTTTTCGTAGAAAACTTCCTTAGAAGATTCGCTGAAACAGTATCTGCTTCAGACACATATACTGTTGAGTTTTATGATTTATATGAATCTCCACCTAAAGTTAGTGTGAAGATATCTACATCTACTGCTAAATTCTTAGTTGGTCAAGATGGTAGTCATAAAGCTGATAAAGCAGAAGATAATTTAACAAGTTTAGATGTTGTTAATTCAATTGATTTAATTGTTGAATTTGATCCTAAAATTCCAGGTCAAGATGGTCAATCTGGCTATGGTGTAGTTTATGATAATTTCTGTGATTATTACGGAAATAATTAATTAGTATAGGAGGAATAAAATGGGAAATTTACTTGTACCTTTTAAAAAGTTTTTAAGTAATAAAAATACAGTTACTATACTAGGTGTATTGATTGGTATTGTTGTATTGTATTTTGGTTACAATTGGCGTGTTAATCAATCTACACAACCTATGGAAATACCATACTGTAATACGACATTAAAAGCTGGTCAAAAGATAACAGAAGATTACATATCATATACTAAGATTCCAAAAAACACTATTTCTGAAATGAATAATTTAGTTGTAGATGTTAATCAAATACGTGGTAAATTAGTTTCATATGATAGTAAGATTGCTAGAAATGGTTTCTTCTATCAAGAAAACTTGATATCAGAAGAACAAATGCCAGATTCAATATTTACTGATATTCCTGATGGTTATACTGTATTTAAATTAAAAGTTAATAACGAAACAACATATTTTAACAGTATCTTCCCTGATGATGAGATAGACTTATATATCCATACTGATTATTCAGATGGTACTGGTTCCGAAAACAAAGTTGTTTACGGAAGATTTATTAAACAAATACAAGTATTAGCTGTTAAGGATTCAGATGGTAAAAACGTATTTGCTGATAAGGATAATCCTACTGAATCTGAAGGTTTGTTATTTGCAGTTCCTGAAGACTTATACTTATTGTTAAGTAAAGCTACATATTTAGGATTTGATATTGTTCCTGTTCCTAGAAATAGCTCTTATTCTGCTGCTGCTGCAGCTACAGAGAAAACTAGTGAAGAATTAGAAGCGATGATTATTAGTAAAACTTATATATTACAAAATGAATGTAAAGATTTAACTGTATGTGGTTAGTAAAAAAATAAAAAGAGGGTGTAATAATGGATGAGAAAAATGTCTTCTCACAGATGGACTTTGGCCCTTTATCCGAATTTTTAGAGGATGATGATGTTACCGATATTTCATATAGTAACAGTGGTCAGGTTTGGCTGAAAACGTTATCAAGGGGTGTTTTTCAAGTTGAAAGACCTGATATAAACAATCCTTTCATGGAGAAATTAGCTTTCCAGTGTGCTAACGTAATGGGTAAAACATTTAATATGGCTCATCCATTTTTGGACTCTGAAAGTGCTGAATTACGTATGAACTTTGTACACGATTCCATTGCAACCAATGGAATCGCGGTACTGATACGTAAAACTCCGGCTAAGATACGTTTGAACAAAGACAAATTAATAAATGAACAATATATTACAGAGCAAATGCATGATTTTTTAATTAAATGTGTTTGGGGACATTGTAATATTATGGTTGCTGGAGAAACTGGTTCAGGTAAAACTGAGCTTGTTAAATATCTAGCTAGTAATTCTAAAGAGGATGAAAAAATTATTTCTATTGAGGATACATTGGAGCTTCACTTAGACAAGATTTTCCCTCATAGAGATATAGTAGCTATGAAAACAAATAATATTGCATCATATACTGATGCGTTGGTAGCCTGCATGAGACAGAACCCAATATGGATTCTACTTGCCGAGGTTCGTTCTGCTGAAGCTGTTATGGCAGTTCGTAACTCTATTTCATCAGGTCACCACA
>JAEEGI010024397.1_pt1 | contig 11789 bp, 12 predicted proteins | sample 8958751 | NCBI WGS metagenome assembly JAEEGI01 (sample SAMN16246545, study PRJNA631951) | gut metagenome | biome: gut microbiome; feature: rumen; material: KS-attached | host: Bos | place: Iran: Karaj | collected 2018-10 | reverse complement strand
CGGAGAAGGTGGAATTGGTCTTTGGATTCAGGCTTTGAATGAAACGTTCCCGGATTGGCAGGTGTATATATCGGACCGTCTTACGGATAAGGAGTACGCGGAGGGGAATGTGGCTAAGCTTCTTTCTGGTAATCCTAATGTTCACATGGAGCGGAATCTGCATTTAGCGGTATCTCAGCGGTCATATAGGGCAGAGACTTTGTCTTTGTTCGTGCACCAGTTCCTGGATTTGGATTTTGCCGGGGCGCGAGCTACTTATGCCGATATTAAGGAACGTTATCCTATTGTTCTTACCAGGGATTTGGATAGGGCTAAGGCGTGGCTGCGTTCTCATGCCAGGGGGTCTGAGCGGTACGGGATTCTGGTTTCTTCCAAGGCTTTTCGTCTGAAGCCGCTGGCGATTGATATTCGTTCTCAGGCTGACATTGTTCCGTGGTTCCTTAATCCTATCACGGATATACGGTCGTCGCTGTTTTTGGAGGATGTGGCTACGGAGTTTGATATTCAGGGGCTTGAGCTGGACTGGACGTGTCTAGTGTGGGATGGGGATTTTAGGTATGATCCGGTGAAGCACTGCTGGCAGCATTTTAATTTCAGGAGTGACCGCTGGCAGAATATCAACCAAGCCGAGGGGCGGGCGTATCAGCTGAATGCGTATCGCGTGCTGCTTACTCGTGCACGGCAGGGGATGGTGATTTGTGTTCCGGAAGGAAATGTGGCCGATGGTACGCGACTGCCGGAGTTTTACGATTCCACTTACCAGTGCTTTAAGGAGCTGGGGGTGGAGGAGATATAGGCTATACTATATTTAATATTAGTTAATCATAACAACAAAAGATGCCCGGATCTCCCCGGGCATCTTTATAAATGATCAATTAGCTAGTTTACTGTTTCTGGTTTCTTTGAAGGCAGCCCTGAATAACGGACCTCGCAAGATCTTTAATTCGTAAATATGCGTAAGATCTGAGTATTTTGCAAAGTCAGCTTGCTTGACATCTGCATACTTCTCAATTTGTTGAATCAGCCAAGAATTTGTGATTTCTTGCAGTGTTTTATTGCTCTTACTAATATTATCTTTCTTGGGAAGGATTGAGAGATTGCACAGGCAGTCTTTGTCGGATGCATCAACGAGATCATTATCTTTGAATTTTTCCTGTGGATAGAGATGATCTACATCAAATTGAGATTCAAGATCGTTAATAGGAGCTCTATCTGTAAGAACATAGTAGTAGTACAATACAGGAGTCAGAATCTTTTGTGTTGTATTCTCTCCATTGTACTTTCCATCGCAGGCCCCTCGAATAAAATCGAGCCAATTAGTTTCAGGTACAGGCGCTAATCTTTCTTTCCAATTATTGATGTCTGAAGCCATCTTTGAGTCCCCTGAGCCTCTCCATATCTTGGTGGCATATTCGTAGACTAATTTGTCAAACAGGATTCTAGCATGACGTTTGAAAGTTGTCAGTTGAGATGATGAGACAGTAGGATACTCAAGGAACTTCCAGTCCTCGAGAAGGATTGTAATAAACTCTAGAACAATTGCACTACCCATCAATTTCGATAACGGTCTCTTCCATGATTGGAAAAACTGGAAGAATGGATCTGTCATCAGGATTTCGCACACTTTATTAATGTCTTCTATTAAAGTGTCAATGCTGGTTTCCCAATTGATATTGGAATTCTTCTCTAAATCGTTCACGTGTTTTGCAGACATGCCCTTTTCAAAGACAGAACTAATCAGCTTAAAACCAAGTGTTATTTGTTCTATCGCAATTTCTCCCTTTTCAGCAGATTCCTTATAAGGATCAAATAAAAGACCCCTATCTTTGATTCGTTGAAGAAGTGTTGCTGCTATATCCCACCGATAGATGTCTTTAGGAATTTCAACACCTATCCTTTGGTACATAGTCCTAACTATTTCCTTTAAATTAGCGTTAGTATTGTTTACCGTTACGTTCCAGAAAGGTTTTGATGATAGCAATTCCTCTGCTTTAAGCAATGTGCCTCCTTTATTAATGCGTGAGAAGATATTCTGGGCGTCAAGAGGGGAGACATTGGTGAGCTTAATTAGACCTATACGGGCATCGTTAAAGACTTTCTCGGATTTCGCAATAGTTTCAATTGATTTAACGATATCATCCCAATTGTGATCTATATCTTCTTTGAATTTCTTCTCCTTGTTATCCAGGATCGTAAAAGTGTCTATATAATATTGTGTAAATAATTCTTGTGTTAAAGGTTGCCCACTTCTATCTGCATTGAACTGCAAAATAAATTTGCGGAGCTTTACTGGATCTATTTTGTTATCTTCTCTTGGAATTGAATATGAGGTTTTCGAGAAGTATTTTTTATAATCAAATATGCGCTCCCACCTACTCTGACCACCTTTAATCTGGTGAACCATCAGTATCAGATCGAGCAATGTTTGAAGCCCATCTTTCTGCTTCTCACTGTCAAAAGAATCTTCTGTATGCTCTTCTTCACCACCATATGAGTCTTCAGTGTCATCTTCAGACTTTGTGTCAGTCTTTTGAAGGTACTTGTCTACCTTCTCCCAATACTTATTAATAAGAGAAGTAAGATCTTCGTTTGATTTGAACCCAATATACTTTTTGGCCCAATCGTATAAAACAACCGGGTTGTCACGCATCAGCATAAGTGCAGTTCTTCTTTGACGTCCGTCTAGTAGCCATGATTCTTCCTTTTCTTTGTTAATAATCACAACACCAACAGGGTAATCTTGGAAAATACTGATAGCTAATTCAAAGTTTTGCTCTCTATCCCATGTCGCTTTGCGTTGGAATCTAGGCAACTTAATGCTGGGATCAGTTACGAAAGATAAGATAGAGATAGGTTCAATGATATAACTCATAACGATTATAGCTATTTATTAACTTAACAAATATAACGTTTTATTCTTTTAGTTTGTAGCCTTCTTCTTTATTTTTAAATAATGCGCCATCAAATATGAATGATTCGCTTGTTGTATTTGCAAATTGAATTATTCTTTATATATTTGCTTCCGTAATTCAGATTTTAGGGGTTATCCCCGTAGCTATTGAGAATTATGGACATACAAACAAAAGTCAAATTCGTCAGCCTGAACAAGGTGACGGTTGAAACGCCACAAGGTGACCGTTTCACAGTGGGACTAAATCGAGTAGTCCCTGTTCCACTACAAGAGCAAGACGCTCAAGTCATTGCTTATCTCTTCGACAAGTATTACAAAGGTGACCCTGATGTAATCATGGGGCCGATTTACCGTGAAATGTTGAGGTGTGGTTGTTGGTCTGCCCCATATTGGTATGGTCCTGATCGAGACAATGAGCGCGAACGCATAGGTGCTCAAATTCGTTCCTTAAGGGAAGAGCGTCGCCTAGAGATTAAGGATTTAGCGGGCTATGCCGACATAGATCCTTCAAATCTTTCACGTATAGAAAGAGGTAAATTCTCTCCGGCGCTTGATATTCTTTGTAAGATTGCTGCTGCTATGGATTGTTCTGTTGAGATTATACCCATCGGTGCACAATTCAATAACTATCGGGTCAACATGGCCGGTCGTGCTATTCCTGATGAGCATGCGAGTCATTTGATTTCTATAAGTATCTCAGCATTTCACTTAGCGGATTGCTTAGCTAAATATGGTGAATTCCATTGGCAACAACAAGGAGATACTATTAGTATTGGAGACATTGTTTATATCTATATACCTGAAGAGCACATCATCAAATATAAGATGACGGTTGAACAGGTTGATGAACAGTATAGTCGTCAAACAGCTCAGGAAGAAGAGTTCTGGGTAGATAAAGGGCGCCTTACGGATGAATCGCATACAAAATATGCCCTCCTCAGGTTAGTCAAAGAATCCCGTTCTGGGAGACTCACGGAGGAAAGCATTGTAAAGCGAGGCTTTATCAGTGATATTAATGGCGCCAAACTCCTTGAGGGTGAGCTTCTTAGATTTATCCAAAGGAAGTTTTAGTCATGGGAGCTTTTCTGACCTATGCGTTGGATGAAGGCGGAGCCCTCGTCCATGTTGATGACGTTGCGAAAGGTGCCAAGTGTGCCTGTCACTGTCCTCATTGTGAGGCGCCTCTTTACGCAAAGAATGCCGGCAAGTTCCGTGAGCATCATTTTGCGCATGCTCATGGCCATGAATGCGAAGGAGCCTATGAATCACAGCTGCATCTCCTTGCCAAAGAAGTTTTGCAGGAAACGGGAAGGATTATGCTTCCACCATCAAATAATAGCGGACAGTTCCCGACTGGTCCCGTACGTATTAGAAACGTTGAGGTAGAGAAGTGGGATGAACGCTATTGCATCCGACCGGATGCTGAAGGATTATTGGAGAATGGTGAAAGGCTTTTGATTGAGTTCTATGTAAGCCATAAGGTTGATAGCAAGAAGCGTCAGGTAATTGTGGATAATCATCTCAAATGCATCGAGATAGATATCAACTACCAGGCGCTTGATAAGGCCGAATTGAAGCAGTTCATCTCCGGTTCCAATGAAGATAGAAAGTGGATTATATCGATGCCCCCGCCACCCAAATCATCTGGGGAATCATTTGGCTATTCCAGAAATCCAATGTATGAGAAGGCACGAGATGTACTCAAGGATATGTTTGATGAGGGTACAATTACTATTCATCCTTATGCAACGTCATATTTCCATGAAAATGAATCGTTCGATCTCCGCCAAATCGGCTACGATGTATGTGAAGTTAACACGAAATACCGGGGTTTCAAATCTGACTTGCTACTTTACAGGAGTCAAAAAGAAAAGAAGGGCTATATCTCAATCAATATTCGAGGTCGAAAACGTGGCGAAGGATTCCGTTACCCTGAAGGACTCAGAATAATTGATATTGTTTTCAAATCTATCGGTTCTGAAGAAGGTACAAGGCGTAGATTTAATGATGGTAACCTGGTTGGCGACTTAGGTATGACCATTGAATACAATGGTTTCAAAAAGATAGATGGTTGAATCGTCGGGAAGGGGTGTGCGGGAGTGAATTGGCGAAAAATGGAATGCGGGGAGGAAGTGCAGGGAGCGGTGCCGCGGCAGCGGCATGACGGAGTGTGTTTGACGAACAGTTAGACGCGCCACAGGCGTGGCTAACTGGAGGAGTTAGCCGTCAAGCGACCGGGTTGGCTCCATTTTTCGCCTGCTGAGCTCCCGCACATCCCTTCCCGGCAGAAAGAAGAGTCAATTCCCCGGAATAATCAAAGGCTCTCCCAAGGCTACTGACAGTTTGGCTAAAGAAGAAAGAGTATAATTAGGAAAACCTTTTGTCCACCGTGTTATCTGGGTCTCATTACAACCAATTCTCTTGGCCAACTCCCTCTGTGTAAGACCATCTCTTTTGATTATTGCATCAATCCTGTCAATGATGGCAACAGTCCAGTCCATCTCCATTTTTACGGCAGGAGATACTTGATCCAACTGACGGTGGAAAAGATCATTCCGTTTCATATTAAATACTATATATCGTATGCAAAGATATAAAACTTTACTTAAATGTAAAACATTTGCGTTTTATTCAGTTTAAACTTGAAATCATGTTAATTGTCCCGACAGTGTTGAGACAATCTCCTTTCTAAAACTTCCCTGTCAATTGTCGGGACACTGTCGCGACAATCTTGGAGCATATTATTCGTCCCGGAGGCCATCGTCCTTTGAAAAACGTCCCTAATCCGTTATCTTTGCATTATCATGATCGGCAAATACCACGTCATAACCCTCTGCGGAAGTACCCGCTTCAAAGACCAGTTCCTTGAAGCGCAGAAGCGGCTGACCCTGGCGGGGAACATCGTCATTAGTGTGGGCCTGTTCGGCCATAGCGGCGACGACGAAGTCTGGACGGAGGGGACGAAGGAGATGCTGGACGATATGCACAAGCGGAAGATTGACATGGCGGACTCCATTTATGTCATCAATGTTGGGGGGTATATCGGTGAGAGTACTCGGTCTGAGATTGAGTATGCCAAGAAGAAAGGGAAAGAAGTACTATATCTGGAAAGACCTGAATAGATGTTCCCTAGTTTGCTTACTCTCGCATTAGCTGTTGCGCTCGTTGTCTTTGCTTTCGTTTGGAAGGCAAGAAAAGGCAAGCGCGGTGAGCGAATGGTGGCATCACGCTTGTCCTGGCTTCCAAAAGAGGACTATCTGGTCATCAATGACCCTTAACGACAAACAAGCAATAGAGGAATTCAAGGACAAAGTAGCTGTGCTGAAAGAGATGCTATCTATCATTGACTAACAGAATATACTAAGGATACTAATCTTTGTAGAACCCCCGCTTTCAAAAATAACCCACCATGAAAAGAACCCTCCTCAACCTAGGCGCAATCCTCGTCGCCTTTATCATCGGCCTTGCAATTAACAACGCGTGCGCGGACAGTCTGGAGAACATGTCCGACACGGAACTTCGGAAACTTGTGGCGCAGCTTCAGCAGGAGGTGAACTCGCTCAAAAGCCGGGTCGCGGAGCTGGAGGGCAGAACCGGAAGCGGCGCGGGTGCGGAAATCGGCATGTTCAATGTTGACGGACTATGGTTCCTGCCGTCCGGCACCGCCTGCGGAAGGGTAAAGAGTTCACGGGGAACGACAACACAGACCTATACCGGCACAGGAGAAACTACCACGACCAATACCTTCACCGAGTCCAAGACCACCGTGGATTCTTACGGACGAATAACCAGGATCGATTATACCCTGCCGGAAGGATATGAGTACTACTATACAGAGAACTCATACAACGGAAAGGTGGTAAAGACCACAACCAATTACAAAACCAGCTACTTCACCAGCAAGGCCGAGACAGAGACTGAGTACTACTAGCCCACACCTACCGCCTTGACAGCCAGAACGCCCTGGAGAGCTATTTTGTGTCAAGGCGGCAAGTCTTTTGGTCTTTACAGCGGTTTTGCCTGCCACCTTGACAGCCAGAACGCATATATCGGCCATTATTTGTCAAGGCGGGGGGGCCTTCTAATACCGATATAAACTATAATTAAATAATGTTTAATGATTATTTTTGCATTTAATCTATAATTTACTACATTTGTACCGGCAAAAGACTTATAGGTTATGGACTTGAAAAAGTATTCGAACACTCAAATCCTGCAGATGCTTGGACTGAGGTTCAAGGATTACAGATTGATAATGAACCTTTCTCAGGGTGAGGTGGCGAAGGCGGCCGGGGTTTCCGTTTCCACTGTCCATAAATTCGAGACGGGCACAATTACGAATATGAATATCACCAACCTGATGGCCTTGCTAAGGCAGGTTGGCCTGCTTGACCGGTTCGATGACTTGATTCCGGAACAGCCCCGGAATCCTTACCTGACGGCTCCTGAGCATCAGCAACAAAGAGTAAGGAGGAAGAACAATGGCTAAGACTATTGCCAACGACCGCCTGAGTGTCATGCTTTGGGGGCAAGAGATTGGGCAGCTTTGCTGGAATCCGGCAAAGGGGAACTCCTATTTTTTCTTTTCACGAGAGTATCTTGCTTCGGGGCTGGATATTGCTCCTTTGACAGCATCGTCCAAAAGTCCTGCAGCCCGTTTCGCCATCTACGGCAACACGGATTCCGCTAAATATCAGAAACTCCCTCCCTTCATTGCGGATTCCCTTCCCGATGATTGGGGCAATACCCTTTTCGACCAGTGGTTTGCGGAGCATCACTATCATGAGAAAGACAAGACTCCCCTTGCGAAACTATCTTTCGTTGGCAGTCGCGCCATGGGTGCGCTCGAATTCGTCCCATGCAGCGAAGATGCATTCAGCCCGAACGAGAAGTTGATGATTCCCAAACTATACAACTTGGCCAAGAAGATTGAGCAGGACCGCGAGCATGCCATCATTTCCCCGGAAGAGACGCTTACACAGAAAGCACTTATGGCTGTGGGTACGTCCGCCGGCGGACGGTTCAAGAAAGCGATTATCGCCATGGATGAATGTGGAATCATATTCTCAGGCCAGACTTCTGTAAGGGGGGATCGGAAGTATTACATCCTCAAGTTCAACACACCCGAGTTCTGCCAATCAGAGATAGAGCAGACCTGGTACCTCCTGGCTAACCGTGCCGGAATCACAATGAAGCCCTCACGCCTTATCGAAGTGGAAGGCATCCATCACTTCCTGACTGAACGGTTTGACCGTCGTGACGGGGAGAAAGTATTTACGCAGACCCTCGCAGCAATCAACCCCGAAGCATATTGTTATGAGGACCTGTTTTCCACCTGCAGGCAACTCTCCATCCCCCAGGACGAACTGAATGAGCTATACTTGCGAATGGTGTTCAACATCCTTTCCAACAATACGGACGACCACGCCAAGAACTTCTCTTTCATCATGGATAAAGACGGATCATGGCACCTCTCCCCTGCTTATGATCTATGCTTCATCTTAAAGACCGCCGCCGTGCCAGAGAAGCATCATGAGTTCTCCATTCGGGGGAAATATGAAGATATCACCATATCCGATCTCCTGGCTTTCGCCGCCCAGAACGATATCAAGAATCCTGCGAAGTACATCGGAAAGGTCAAGGACGCGCTTCGTGACTTCAGGGTGCTTGCGACATCGAATGGTGTCGCTCCCCTCTTCATTGATATCATTGAATCCAGGCTTCGCGAGTTATCCCCAGATGTCTTTGCTTCATCGGTTGCCACTTCAGACTTGATTCGTTTCGAAATAACCAACTCTGGGAACATTCATCTTTATGCAACCGTTGATGGAAAGGAGAGACGCCGGGTGTTTACAAAGAAAAGCGAGCATTATAAAGACGTTCTTGAGGCTTTAAAGAAGCCGCTCTCACGAGACGAGCAAAAAGAGATCCTGGACGTCTATTTCTTCAGGCACTGAATCAGGACGAAGCCGTCAAGGCCCAGCTCAGGGAAAAGTACAATTTCAAAAAGTACCAGTAACACCTTCCATGGTGCTACTGGTAAAACATTAATAATAAAGCACTTGAAAAACGAGCCATGGAAGGTCCTCCAAAAAAAGGAGGAACCTTCCATGACTTGTTTTATAACATCTTAATAATCAAGCGGTTACAAAACAACGCATGGAAGGTGCCGGGCATACGGGGCATCGGGCTCGTCACGCAAAGTTTTTCTTGTCCGGGCCGCGGCTTTTTATTATATTTGCAAAAGCAAACCGAAATAACAATGAAACGCAGGCTTCCTGCCTTTATACTCATAGCCCTGGTAGCCTTCTCATGCTGCCTCAGGGCTCCATATCCACTGATCAGCGGACACCGCGGGGCAAATTTCATCGCCCCGGAAAACACCCTGGCATCGGCCGACTCCTGCATCCGCCTGGGAATTGACTTCATGGAGTGCGACGTGGTGATGAGCAAGGACAGCGTCTTCTATCTCCTTCACGATTCCCTCCTTAACCGCACCACAAACGGAAACGGCCCCATCGGCGAGTGGTACTCCCGGGACCTTGACACCCTGGATGCCGGCAGCTGGAAAGGCCCCGAGTGGAAAGGGCAGAAACTCCCCCGTTTCTCGGAGCTGCTGGAAAGGGTTGCCCCGTCCAATCTGGGCATCACGGTAGATTACCGCAACGGAGACTTCCAGGACCTGGTGAGCCTGGTGCAGTCGTACGGAATGCTGGAAAGGACGTGCTTCACCTTTGCTTCTGAGGAGGATACCCGGAGGTTCCGCGAGCAGTTCCCCTGGATCCACACCCTTCAGGCATACGTCTGGGATCCAAAGGATCTGGACCAGATCCTGGACGATATCCACCCGGACATAGCGGTCCTGAGGATAAACAAGATTGACCGGAGTATCATCCGCCGCTGCCACAGGCGCAACGTCAAGGTCCTTGCCCTCATCATGGGACTGGACGACAAGACCGCCGACAACCGCAAGGCCATACGCCTTGGCGTGGACATCATTGCAACGGACAAGCCGGAACTGCTTGTGAAAGAAATTGGAATAGGCGAATCCGTTACCTGGATTAAAGAGAAGTAGTATCTCCTATAAGAGCATCGTCCTTGTGGTCGAAGTAGCCGTTCAGGGCCGTGGCCATGAGGAACATGTTGGATGCTATCCTGTTGATTCTTTCGTCCTTGAGATGGCTTCCAAGAGGGAGCCACTCAAGGGCTTTATCGTCCATGGAGTCCACAAAGGCCACTCCGGGAAAGCGCTGGGCTATGCTCCGGCGGAAGGTGTCCGTGTACATGCGGCAAAGGCCATCCATCTCCGTTTCTATGGCCTTGGCGGTTTCCTTTTCCCTCTCCGCCTTGTACACATCCAGGAAGGCCTTGTACTCTACGGTCTGGCTCAGACTCATCTCCTCCGGAGTGTCTCCGCTCAGGAGCCAGCAGTGGTTCACGTCGGAGGGAGTCACGGTTACCGGAAGGTCGTGGAGTTTGGCGATGTCTATGCCGTAAAGGTATAAGGTATCCTTATCCTTTGCGAAGCGGACTTTCTCGAAGTCCAGGCCCAGGGAGGCGTTCACGGAATATTTGCCGATATATAAAACCTTCTTCCCGCCGGGGTTGGTGATGCTATCCATAAACCTTGACACGGCGCCCAGGAAACCCTTCTGGTCCTGGATTCCGTACTGGGGATCTCCCTTGAACTTGTCCAGAGGCTCTTCCTTGACTATGTAGCCGCTCTTGTTGAAGGCCATGGTCTCCACCTTGGAAGTGAGGATTACGTTGGCCGGCATTCCGGCGGTCTGGGACCAGGTATCCAGGCGGCTTTCCAGCTCCCTTTTCTCCTTTTCCAGTTCCGTGATGCGCTCCTTCATGGCGTTCTCTTCCTTTTCCTTTTCCACAAGCTCATGCGCCTGGCGGCTGAACTCCCTCTGAAGGAGGGCGTTTATGGGCCGCATGGCAAGGAGCATGAAAAGGATGGTAATAGCATTGGACAGGATAACGGCCAGCCATACTGCAATCTTGCCCGCAGAGAGGAAGAAGACCAGATTCACTATTATGAGGAGTATGCAGGCCGCCACCGCCAGATAGCTCAGAATGAGCTTCTTGCGGCTCAGGGAAGACTTGACGTTATTATTGAGAAAAAGGCCCATAGGTTATTCGATTATGCTTATTTCTTTACCGGAAAGGTACTTGTCCAGAAGGTCCGCGGTTTTGATTTTCACAAAGCAGGTAGCAGTGCCGTCCGTGCAGGCGAACCATTCGCTTTCTGCCACGCCGCGGTCCATCACCAGATGAACGCTTTGGGCCGATGGAAGGATGGCGCTAAGGATAGTTGTGGCGCCAACCAGCACGCCCGTAAGCTCCCAAAGCTTTTCTGCCGATGCAAAGGACACGCGCGGAATTCCCAGCGCCCCGCAGAAGTCCCTGGTCACGAAAGGCTTGTCGTCCGTGGTGACATAGAGGTAGAACTCCGTCTGCTGCCTATTGCACAGGAAGATGGTCTTGACTATCCTCACGCCAATCTTCGCATCTATGTGCTGACAATCCTCCATCGTAATCCCCGGATCCGTATCCACCCGCTCAAAGGGTATCCCTTTGGCGGCAAAGGTTTCGTACACCTTCTGCTGAAGTACAGAGGAAAACGCCTCCGGCGGTGTTTTTATTATATCGCTTACTTTAAACATACTTTTGCAAATATACAAAAAACTCTCGGAGCGAAGCGACTAAGCCCTCCCCCGAGGGGAGGGTTTGGGTGGGGGTGACGTAAAAGAGCCTGTCTCTCCGTACAAGAAATGCAGGCCATGCGGCCTGCATTCTTAAGTCGGAGAGACCGAGATTCGAACTCGGGATACGCTTTTGGCGTATACACGCTTTCCAGGCGTGCCTCTTA
>JAEEGI010024388.1_pt1 | contig 11791 bp, 10 predicted proteins | sample 8958751 | NCBI WGS metagenome assembly JAEEGI01 (sample SAMN16246545, study PRJNA631951) | gut metagenome | biome: gut microbiome; feature: rumen; material: KS-attached | host: Bos | place: Iran: Karaj | collected 2018-10 | reverse complement strand
GACAGACCACAAGGTCATTGTACACAGGTAAGGAGTTTCTTTCGCTATGGCAGAGAGTGTGGAACTTATTGTCCACAACAGATAACACAGCGCATCCACAAACACAGAAGTTGGTGGATAGTTCTTCTATACAATTGGGATATAGGAGGTGTTTTTCTATGGGAAAGACAGGAAGAAAAAACAATTTATATTCCGCTGAGTTCAAGTTAAAAGCTGTCGAACAATACCTAAGTGGTGAAATCGGAGGAGTAATAATCGCGGCTCGAAAACTAGGACTACGCTCAAAAACACAGTTACGCAGATGGATTAAACTCTATAGACAGGATCCGGAATTATTAAAGAGAGATGGAAGGAGGCTCGGAAAGAAGGATGGAGTACGTAAAGGAAGACCAAAGCAGGTCAAACTGGATGAATTATCCAAAGATGAACAGATCGAATACCTGAAAATGGAGAATGCGATCCTAAAAAAAGCGAAGGCTCTCCGCAAAAACTACGGAGAGCGCTAAGGTATATGATCGTTTATGATCTGAAGGAAGAATACACGATAACCAGGTTGTGCAAATATCTCAATGTATCAGCCAGCGGATATTACCGGTGGCTGAAACCGGGAAGACCGATCAGGTATTCATTCGATGAGGTGCTGGCAGATATGATCGAAGAGATCTTCTATGAAACATATAAGGGATACCGGTTCATCAGAGACGAGATCATCCGCAGATATGGAGTGATATATAACGATAAAACGGTATATAAATACATGAAAATACTGGGACTGTCTTCTCCAATCCGGAAGAAACGATACCAGTGCTGCACGAAGGAAGAACCAAATGAAAAAGCGAGGATCGTCTGCGAAAACTTCCTCGCCCGTAACTTCACCGCTTCGCGACCCCTGGAAAAGCTCGTGACGGATGTCAGTTACATATACTGCCAACAAGGTCGTATGTATCTTAGCGTGATCAAGGACCTCTATGACAATTCGATTATAGCCTATCAGATATCAAAGTTTAATGACTTGAAGCTTGTGATGGACAATCTCTGTAAAGTAGTCGGGGATGGCTGGGATCCGACCGGATTCTGCGTGCTCCACTCTGACCGGGGATATCAGTATACCAACATTGTCTATATCCGCTATCTGGATGAAAGAGGGATCACTGTCTCCCATTCCCGCAAAGCCAACTGCTACGACAATGCGTGCTGTGAGAATTTCTTCGGTCATCTGAAAAGTGAATGTCTTGAGCTGCATGAAGTGCCGAAAACAAACGAAGAGCTTATTCGGAAGGTCGATGAATATATTGATTTCTACAACAATGCCAGACCACAGAGAAAACTAAAAGGTATGACACCTATGGAATACAGGTGTGCATACCTTAATAGTCTGGCCCAGGCTTTTTTATAACTGTCCCACTTTTGTGGGGCAGTTCAGACAAGGGTCTTGGATGCAATGTGCTTCACGGATCCTGAACGGATTTCACACGTGTTTTCCCGGGAATTGCTCTCCGCGCTGCTTCTAAAGAATTTCCTCAACAACACGTAGCCTAAAATCGCTCGCATAAACTGTTTCCTATCTTGCTCCACCAAACAGTCTCATCTTTCCTTTTTTATCCAATTCCATTCTTCGATTAATTCTGGGTTCTTCGTTTGTAATACGCTCATAAACAAAGTGTGCAATAAAAATGGTCCTTTGTGCATCGTATTTATGAAGGCGATGGAAAGATAAAACGTTTGCGAAGATCTTAAGTCTGAACATCGTCGTCGTACAGAGGGAAAACGATGAATTATGATTTAGAATATTCTTGTATTACAAGAATAGGGGAGGAGAACATGTCTGAGAACAAAGAGGATCTGTCAATGATCGACGAAGATGGATTGCTTCACAAGATCGCCCTGGATGACAGGGAGGCTTTCAACTGTCTTTATGAAAGGCTGTACCGTCCGATCTTCGCTTATGCATTATCGATCTTAAAAAACAGACATGATGCGGAAGAAGTGATGCAGGACTGTTTCCTGAAGGTCAGGGCAGCCGCTCACACATACCGTGGAAAGGGCAAGGCCCGGGCATGGATCTTCACGATCGCCAGAAACCTGTGTCAGATGAGATTCAGGGAACAGCAGAAAATGATGCCTGTTCCGATCGAAGATCTGGACAGTCAGCTGATCTTTGAATCTCACAGCGATCCTTCGCTGCGTCTGACTCTTGCGGCGGCATTCAAAGTGCTGAACGATCAGGAACACCAGATCATCCTCTTGCGTGCGGTATCGGAAATGAAATTCGCCGATATCGCCGGGATCATGGAACTGAGGCTTCCTACGGTACTTTCAAAATACCACCGGGGACTGTCAAAACTGAGAAAAGAACTGGAAGGAAAATTGTAATATGCTGACAAATAAAAAACTGAATAAACTGCTTCAAGACGGATATGATCAGATGTCCGTCGAAAAGAAAGATCTCTATGATATGCCGGTCGAAAAAGCGAAAGGCGATGAATGGTATCTTGCCTCAGGCACAGCTCAGGAAAAGCGTTATCCGGTCTTCTTCAAGCTGTCGCTGGCTATGGCATGTCTGCTGCTTATGTTTTTGGGAATGAATACTTACCGGACCAATTTCCGATCCTTTGCGACGATCTGTCTTGATGTCAATCCGAGCATCGAGGTCTCTATCAACAGGAATGAAAAAGTGCTGCAGGTGAATGCCTTGAATGAAGACGCCGAAAAGATCATTGACGGCATGGACTTCAAGGGATCGGATCTCAAGGTCACCGTAAACGCCCTGATCGGTTCCTTGGTGAGGAAAGGTTATATCAATGAGATCAACAATTCGATCCTGGTCTCTGTCTCTGACACCGACTGGCAAAGCGGCGAACATCTGGAACAGGAACTGCTGGATGAGATCTCAAAGCTGATCGACAACGGCTCCATTCTCTCCCAGCAGGTCATTACGGATGATGCGATTCGGACGTTGTCCAAAGACTATGGCATCTCTTTGGGCAAAGCACAGCTGATCAAAGAAATCTGCGACGGATCAAATACTTACACGTATGAAGAACTTGCGGGACTGACCATACATGAACTCAATCTGCTCAACAAAAGAAACGAGGGAAGCATCACGCACAGACAAGGCGAACCGAACGATCAGGCCTATATCGGCATCCGCAATGCCATACAGGCTGCCCTTGACCATGCCGGCATTTCCGGCAGCAACGTCTTCATCAATGAAGCCGAGCTGGACTATGAAAACGGCCGCATGATCTATGAAGTGGAATTCCGCTATGAAGGATACGACTATGAATACAAGATCGATGCACTGAACGCAGCCGTCCTTCATTCGAAAAAGACCAGATCATCTGCAACTTCGACATCAGCCGCTGCGCCATCCGTGGATAAGATCATCAGCCAGGAAGAGGCAAAACGAAACGCCTTGAGCCATGCCGGTTTAAGCGAAGCACAGATCACCGATCTCAAGATCGAACTCGAATACGAAGACGGGATCTTGAAATATGAGATCGAATTTGATTCCGATGGTCAGGAGTATGATTATGAAGTCGATGCATCAAGCGGAAAGATCCTGAAAAGCGAAAAAGAGCCGCAGGATGAAGACGATGATCATGAGGATGCCGATGACATTGATGACATTGATGACAGATCCGATGATGACCGCGATGACTTCGATGATCACGACGATCATGACGACGACCTCGATGATGATCACGATGACTACGACGATCGCGATGACTATGACGATGATGATCATGATGACCGTGATGATGACTGAGAAAAAAGAAACAGAAGGGCTCCTTTACGGATCAGCACAGATCAAAGAGTCCTTCTGACCGAGATAAAAAAACAGGGGTAGTACCGACGGACAAGTCAGCCGTTTCGTACAGCCCCTTTATTGTTATTTGTTTGGATCAGAAAATCTGATACGCTATGATCTGGCTATCATTACAGGAACCCTTTTGGAATGAATCCTGTTCGTTGATTTTATTCTTTGATGGATGATGTATTTTGCATTCAAATTATAAGCAAGAGTCGGTACAGCGCTTCCAACTTCGCAGGATCCAGTTTTCTTACAGGCTTGAGTCAGCTGCTTTCTTCCAGCAGCCTCAAAGATTGCAGTAGAAGACCGCTTCCTTCTTTTAGTTTTTCGTTTGCAGGAAGAACTATAGCATCTGCAGATACATTGACGATATTAGTTTTAACAAGATCAAACTTCATATGAATCCCTTTCTCATCTAATTTGTTTATTCAAGATCGCCGCTTCCGCTTCTTTGCGCGTAGGATAGATTCTAGACTCTCTTACCTTGATTCCACCGCCGTTTTCAAAGCGGATAGTATAGAAACCTCCGGCGTACTTCAGAACGGTCGCTTCCTTGATCAGGTGCGTGTTTCCTCCAGCCAGAAAGACTTTTTGTCCGGGCTGGTATTTGCCGTTCATGCGGGACCTCCTTGTGTTTATTTTACAGCTCAATGTAATAGGAGAGTAGCATTCACATTGCTGTATATAGGAAGAAGAAAGGATCCTGCTCAGTATTGATCAGGATCCTCGATTTACTCATGTCTCGGTTTTCCGTTTTCCCCTCTACAGTCCCCGCAGGTCTACTCCTGCATCCTTTTTCCTACTGCTAATTGGGGAAAAATTGGGCCCGATTGGGGAATTTTGCCTTATGAATTGTGCAAAATCCATAACATAAACCCTACATAAGTCTTTATTACTGTAATGAATCTCTACTTTCGGAAAGCTTTTCTATCGAATTACTCGCCTCTCTGCTTCATCGTCGGGAAGAGGATAACATCACGAATGCTTTCGCTCTCCGTGAAAAACATGACTAATCTGTCGATACCGTAACCGATGCCGCCTGTCGGAGGCATACCGTATTCCAGTGCTTCAACGAAATCCATATCGATATCGTTTGCTTCGTCATTGCCCAGTTCCTTCTCGCGCAACTGCTCCTTGAATCTGGAAAGCTGATCTTCCGGATCGTTCAGCTCGGTATAGGCGTTCGCGAATTCTTTGCCGGCAATGAACAGCTCGAAACGGTCGACAAAACGTGGATCTTCCTTGTTTGCTCTGGTTAGCGGGGAGATCTCCACCGGATGTCCGTACAGGAAAGTCGGTTCGATCAGTGTCTCTTCGACGTATTTTTCAAAGAAGGCGTTGATGATATGGCCGACTGTGAAGTGGTCTTCCACTTCGATCTCGTGTTCCTTCGCAAGCGCCTTCGCTTCTTCGAAGGTCATTTCCTTCTTGAAGTCGATGCCGGTCTGTTCCTTGATCGCTTCAACCATGGAAACTCTTCTGAACGGGGCTTTGATCGTCACGTCATGTCCAAGGAAACGGAAGGTATCCTTGCCCATTGCCTGCGCGATCGCCTGGAACAGGCCTTCTGTCAGATCCATCATCCCCTCAAGATTCGAATAGGCGAGATAGGCTTCCATCATCGTAAATTCCGGGTTATGCATCGGATCCATGCCTTCGTTGCGGAAAGTTCTGCCGATCTCGTAGACCGCTTCCATTCCGCCGACGATCAGTCTCTTCAGCGAGAGTTCAAGAGCGATGCGCATATACATATCGATGTCCTGCGCGTTGTGGTGAGTGATGAAAGGACGTGCGCTTGCGCCTGTCAGCAGAGTGGTCAGAACAGGCGTCTCGACTTCGACGAAGTTTCTGGAATCCATGTAGTTGCGGATCGTCTTCAGGATCATCGGCCTCTGAAAGGCGGTCTTTTTTGAATCCTCGTTCATGATCAGGTCAACATATCTTCTTCTGTAGCGTTCCTCGATGTCCGTCAGACCATGGAACTTTTCCGGCAGCGGACGAAGCGCCTTGCAGAGATGCGTGTAGACACGGCAGTTGACAGAAAGTTCGCCTGCGTCGGTACGGAATACTTCGCCTTCGACCCCGATGATGTCGCCGAGATCGCTGGCTTTGAAGAATTCATAATTCTCTTCACCGATGACGTTTTTATTGACGACGACCTGGATCTGACCGTATCTGTCCTGCAGATGCACGAAACCGATCTTGCCCATGCGGCGTTTGCTCATAATGCGGCCGGCGATCGTGACGGTCTTTGTGTTTTCGGCGATCTGTTCCTTGGTCATCTCGCCGAACGCTTCTTTTATCGTTTTGGAATCATCGCTGCGGACGAACGCCTGTCCGAAGGGATCGATCCCTTTTTCACGCAGATCCTGCATCTTCTGACGGCGGACCAGCATTTGATCATTCATTTTTTCTTCCATAGTTTTATATCTCCTGAAATCAACGCAAATATTATATCATCATTCGCATGATCTTTCTCAAAAGAAAGGGGCTTCTCCGGTCTCTTTGTATATGCAAAAAACAGCAGCCCCGATCGGGCTGCTGTTTGTTCGGGTCTGTGTGTTTGTTCTCGCCTGCAGACGTTACTTTACAGGCTTCATCCGGACTGTTTTTTCAAGATCCGGCTGGTAGTTTTTCGTATACTCATTGAAGCGGTCAATGTATTCCCGTCGCGCTTCTTCGTATTCCCTGTTGAATTCCTCGTCGCGACCCGCCAGAAGATTCTCTTCATACTCATGATCCACGATCGGGCTGATGCGGTTCAGGGTCGCCAGACCGATATTGGAGCACATGTCCGATATTCGTTCCATGAAGCCAAGGACATGAACATATGCAGTCCCGCCGACGACGGAGTATTCGCCGTTGGCCAAATGGCTGAGTCCGTTCTCCTTCATGGAGTTGACGAGGTTGTCGACGACCTCTTCCAGCGGTTCGATTCGCTTGGCGGCTTCGACATCCCGGTCGCGGAACGCCAGTTCCGCATTATCCAGCACCTTATGGATCAGCTCGACAAGAATACCGAATTCCTGCAGAACGCCCTGCGGATATATCTCGCCTTTCTCGTGGACTTCTTTCGCTTCGTCTTTGATATCGACCGCCAGATCGCTCAGACGCTCGAACTCGACAACGTCCTTGAAATACTGGTTCAGGATCGCATTCTCTCCTTCCGAAAGCATTTCGGCAGAGATCTCTGCCAGGTAGTTGCTGAGATGGTCGCTCATCATATCGACGCCGTTTTCCTCTTCTTCCACGATGTTTGCAACATTCTCATCATACTTTTCCAGAAGCGAGAGCGCCCGGTCGATATTTTCCCGGCATACCCGGAACATCACCAGCAGAAGATCGTAACATGAGCCAAGCGCCATCGCCGGCGTTGCCAGCAGATTGGCGTTCAGGGCATCGATCTTCTCGGAATACTTGTTCTTTGGCTCAGCATCCGGTTTGACCAGTTTGCCGCTGATCTTTTCAAACTGACCCATCAGCGGGAGCAGAACGATGCCGGCGGCAAGATTGAAAACGGTATTGGTGTTGGCGATGATACCGGAATTCACCGGTTCATTCCAGAGATCGTTGAGCAGTCCGGTCCTGTAAGCGGCAAAAACGCCGAGCAGACAGAGCACAGTCTTAAAAATGTTGAAGATGACATTGATGACGCTGACCCGTTTGGGCTCCGATTTGGCACCGATCGAGCATACGATCCAGGTCGTCAGACAGTCACCCAGGAAAATACCGCAGATAACGGCGTAGACCGCTTTGAACATCAGTCCGCCGGATGCGGAGAACGCCTGCAGGATACCGACAGACGCCGAAGAACTCTGCAGGATAAACGCTACCGTTGCGCCGATCAGATAGCCGAGCACAGGATTGCTGCCGAGCCTGGAGAACAGTCCTTCAAAGATACCGGTCTCTCCGAGCACATCGACTGCATCTGTCATATTCATAAGTCCGGTAAAAAGCACACCGAAGCCAAGGAGGATGCCTGCCAGCGTTTTCGTGCTCTTTGATTTTGAACTCATGATCATAACGATGCCGATGATCAGGGCAACCGGCGCCAATGTCGAAGGTTTGAATAATTCCAGAATACCGGCTGATCCGCCGCCTGCATCAAGATCGATCAGACGGATGATCTGACCGGTAACAGTCGTACCGACGTTTGCGCCGACGATGATGCCCAGTGACTGATGCAGAGTCAGGATCCCCGCCGCGACGAGACCGGTGGTAATGACGATCGTCGCCGTCGAAGACTGGATCAGCGCAGTGACACCGAGACCAAGCAGAAAAGCCTTGACCGGATTATTGGTCACGCTCTCCATGATCTTACGCAGGGTTCCGGAGGAACTCTCCTTCAGTCCGTCCCCCATCAGGCGCATGCCGTACAGGAACAGAGCGAGGCCTCCGAACAGTTTTAAAACACTGGTGATGCTCATTGTTTTTCCTCGCGTTTTGATAGTTCTTTTTTCATTATAACGTTTGGAAAAATCCCTTAAGCAAAGCAACAGCATGCTCTTTGCCGATTTATTGGTGTTTTTTTATCAATTTTATTGATTTGTCAAAAAAGGGGCCGGCTCGATCGCCGGTCCCGGTGGTGTATCTAGGATATAAATCTTGCTAAGCCGCGGTCTCGCCGCTGCTATTTTCCTGCTGCCGGACAGTTTCATCGTAACGTTTGAAGTACTCTGCACGCGCAGCTTCGTATTCACGGTTGAATTCTTCGTCACGGCCGGAAAGCAGATTCTCTTCGTACTCGTGGTCTTCGATAGGATTGAATCTTGAAACAGTTGCCAGGCCGATGTTGGAACACATATCCGAGATTCTTTCCATGTATCCCAGTATATGAGCATAGGAAGTTCCGCCTACGACTGTAAGGTCGCGGTTGGAAAGATGCGTCAGCGCATGTTCCTTCATCGAATTGACGAGGTTATCGACAACTTCCTCCAGCGGTTCGATGCGCTTGGCGGCTTCGACGCTTGCTTTTGCGAAAGCTTCTTCGGCGTTGTCAAGAACTTTGGAGATCAGTTCCGTCAGAATGTTCAGCTCCTGATAGATACTGTCCGGATAAGCGGATCCCTCTTCGTGGACTTCGCGGGCTTCTTCCGCGATATCGAGCGCAAGGTCGCTCAGACGCTCAAACTCGACGACGTCCTTGAAATACTGGTTCAGTGTCGCGGTATCAGCTTCTGAGAGGTCATCGCCGGCGAAATGCGCCAGGTAATTGCTCAGATGGTCGCTCATGATATCGACGTTCTCTTCTTCTTCATTGATCTGTTCAAAGGTTTCTTCATCGAACTTCTTCACCAGATCAAGCGACATTTCGATATTCTTCCGTGATACGGCAAACATCGTCATCAGCAGTTTATGACAGCTGCTGAGCGCGAGCGCCGGGGTCTTATAGAACGCAGGGTTAAGGGCATCGAGCTTATCGGCATACTTGTTCTTGGGTTCAACGTCATCTTTGACCATACGATAAGCGATCTTCTCAAAAACTGTCAGCACCGGCAGCATGATGATCGCCGAGACCAGGTTGCTGATGGTGTTCATATTCGCGATGACGCCGGAATTGATCGGTTTGTCCCAGACGCTGTTCAGGAAGCCGAAACGGTGCAGCAGCAGTACGCCGATGATCGTCAATATGATCTTGGCGATATTGAACAGGACATTGATGATACCGATACGCCTTTGGTCCGCTCTGGCACCGATCGAGCAGAGAATCGCAGTAATGATCGTGACGCCGAGATAGATGCCGGCGATCACTGCGTAAATCGATTTGAAGGTCAGGCCTCCCGATGCGGAGAAAGCCTGCAGGATACCGACTGTAGCAGAAGCGCTCTGCAGGATCAGCGACATGACCGTACCGATCAGGAAACCGAATATCGGGCTCTTGTCAAGGATGGCGAACATCGGATCGAAGATGCCGGTGTCTCCAAGCGAATTGACAGCGCTGGTCATGGTAACCATGCCGGTGAACAGGATGCCGAAACCCATCAGGACAGCACCGGCCGCCTTGGCGTTTCTTTTCTTCATTGCCTTGATGACCAAAGTACCGGCGATCAGGGCGATCGGGGCAAGCGTCGAGGGCTTGAACAGTTCCAGGATGCCGGCTGCTCCGCCGCCTGCGTCAAGATCGATCAGACGAATGATCTGACCGGTGACCGTCGTACCGACGTTAGCGCCAACGATGATACCCAGCGACTGTCTTACCGTCAGGATATTGGCGGCGACAAGACCGGCGGTGATCAGGATCGTTGCGTTGGATGACTGGATCAGCGCCGTGACAAAAAGACCGAGAAGAAACGCCTTTACAGGACTGTCGGTAACTTTCTCCATGATCTTTTTCAAAGTGCCGGAAGAGCCGTCCTTCAAGCCGTCCCCCATAAGGTTCATGCCGTAAAGGAACATGCAGAGTCCTCCGAACAATGTCAGTACACTCGTAATACTCATATTGTCTCCCCATGTAAAAGGTGTTGCGTAAGTTCATTATAGTCTTTTATTTCAGGAGTGAAAAGGAGGCAAAGGGAAACTTTGTTCCGATTGCACCAAATTTCACGAGTTTTACATTTTGAGTCATTTGTTTAAAAATCTAAGCTCATCTCTGTTATCCGGATCCAAGCCGATCGCTCATGGATACACGTTCTGTCTTCCCTGTGGAAAAAGGCTGTTCGATCTGCGTTTTCTTCCGAAAGGAAATCGCATAAAATGAAAGTATGAAAAAGTTACTCGTACTGCTTGCCGTATGTCTGATGCTGTGTCCGGCGGCGGCAGTCAAAGCCGAATCCAAACTTGAAGTCCGCTCGGAATATGTCTATGTCGAGGACACCGAGATCGGACAGGTCCTATACGAAAAGAACGCAGACGTTCCGATGTATCCGGCTTCGCTTACGAAGATGATGAGCGTTATCCTCGCGATCGAGAATATCCCGAACACTAACGAGGTGATCACGATCACTGAAAACACACTCGACGGTCTGATCGAAGCGAATGCCTCTGTTGTCGGCTATGAAGCCGGCGATGAGGTACGGGTCATCGACCTGCTTTACGGCTCCCTGCTTGCGTCCGGCGCCGACTGCATCAACGCCCTTGCCCTGCGGGTCTCGGGCTCGATCGGTGCTTTCGTCGAACTGATGAACAAAAAGGCACAGGATATCGGGATGGAGAATACCCATTTCACAAATCCGACCGGTCTGCACCAGCCGGATCATGTTTCGACAGCCAGAGACATGGCGCTGCTGCTCCGCTACTGCCGCAGCAACGCTTTATTCAAGACGATCCTCGCTGCCGACAGTTACGTCTCCGCTCCGGTCGCTTCCAACGGGGAAGGCTTTTACATGCGTTCCTGGTTCCGCGACGAGATGAGCGCTTACCGGGAAATCCCGGGATATGAAGGAGGCAAGACCGGCTATACAGCTTACGCCGGCTACTGTCTGGCAAGCACCGCCAGCAATAACGGCATGCAGGTCCTGGCGATCGTCTGCGGTTCCCCTTCCATCGAAGGCCGCGATGCGCTCTACCAGGAAGTCTATTCACTTTACAACTATGTTTTTGATAATTACGAACGCCGCACACTGATCAATGAAGGCGATCTTATGGGCAGCACCCGGGTGATCGACGGCGAAGCCGACCAGACGCTTGATTTCTATGCACTGCGCACCTATACCTGCGATCTGCGCCAGGGTTCCCTGCAGGTCGAAAACACCATTCCGGACGAGATCTATGCGCCGGCAAAACTCGGTGATACCGTCGGTTCCGTTAAGTTCTACAGCGATGGCGAACTGATCTATCAGGAAGACTACCGTTTGACAGAAGATGTTCCGCTTGATGAATTCGGACGCTGGTTCCGAAAGATCGGCCAGTTCTTTGGCCACGAAGATCCCTTCGAAGCGAGATCCATGGCGCCGGTCTATCTGACTGTCATTCTGGTCCTTCTGATCGCGGCGATCCCGCTCAGCCAGCTGCTTTGCGGCAGAAATAAAAAGTCATGAA
>JAEEGI010024387.1_pt1 | contig 11791 bp, 1 predicted proteins | sample 8958751 | NCBI WGS metagenome assembly JAEEGI01 (sample SAMN16246545, study PRJNA631951) | gut metagenome | biome: gut microbiome; feature: rumen; material: KS-attached | host: Bos | place: Iran: Karaj | collected 2018-10 | reverse complement strand
TGAGAAAAAAACATTAAAACAAGAAGAATCTTTTTAAATAATAGGCAATTTCTCTAGAATCATTATTTTGAAAAACAGAAATTAAAATAATATAAAGAGGAGCTAAAATACCATTCAATAAGTAAACAAAAAATTCCACTTAAAAACCAATTCCATTGAGTTTTATAATAAAGAGAACAAAAGAGAATGCTGAAATAACCAAATAAAATAATTAATAAAAACATAATAATTTTTGAAATTAACCTTCTTATACCAATTTTTTTTTCAAAATCTTTAAAATTTTTATATCTTGAATTATTTCCATCAATATTAATTTTTACTCGATAAGCGTCACTTTGTTCAATTGTTATTAATATTAAACCTTTTATTATTAAATTTAATAATATTGCTGATAAAATAGAATAAATTAATTTAGAAAATTCATCTGAAAACGGATAAAATATGTTTTTTCTGTTTTCATTAAATATTCTCTTTTCTATTGTTTTCTCAAAATATAATATCGCATTTAAACCAAAAAGATTTGAAATATTAAATACAAATTGAAATAAGTTTATATCAAATGGATTTAAAAAAGAAGGATGCCAAAGATATATTATAGGATATAATTGAATAAAATTCTTTTTTAATATCATACAAAAAGTAAAATCATTATCAATAGTATTATAATTATTATTTTCAATGTTATTATCATTTTTATTTTCATTATTATTATTATTATCATCATTATTATCATTATTATCATTATTATCATTATTATCATTATTATTATTTTCAGCATCATTATCATTTGTTTTTTCATTATAAGTCTCCATTCTTTTTTCAGTATCATTCTTTTCGAATTTTTTAGGTTCAGTCAAATCTTTTTCATTCAGATATAAACTTGAAACCAATTTATCTTTATTATTGACTATAATATCATTTCTAAAAGCTTTTTTATCATAAGTTTCATTTTTTTTCATATATAAAGATAAACAAATGATCATAAAAATAATAAGTATTAAATATAATAAAAGAGCAATATTAAATTTCATATTTTTCAAAATTTTTCCACATTTAAAATAAAGAAATTCAGCTTTATTTAAATTTCCAATATTTAATTCTTGATTTATTTGTTCATAACTATAATATAAATCATTTTTATATCTACAATTAATCATTTTTATTTTTGCAAAATTAATATCAATACTATCATATTCACAACCATCATTGTCATCATTACTAATAAAAGTAATATTTTGATAAAGTTGAGTCTTTCTATAAACTTGAGTTAAATCAAAATCAAATTTTTTATCAGTAATATAACATTTATCAATAAATGCTTTTTCCTTAGGGTTAAAAAGATCAATATTTCCTTCTTTATAAAAATAATAAGTATCATTATCTATATTAACTGAATTAACATCAAATGGTAAATAAACTGTTAGATTAGTACAATCACTTAAAAGATATTCATTAGCAGTTCCTTTAGTAATATTATAAGCTTTTGTTAAAGAATAAGAAGAAGAAGAAGAAACATTTCCAATTTTTTTTTTTATATATTCTTCACTTCTTTCAGAAGGCAAAATAACACTAGTAAATAAAATAATATTTGAAAGTTCTTTATCAATACAAGTAGTATAATCCAAATATACTAAATCATCAGATTGCATTATTTTGTTTTTTATTTGATCATAAGTATTAATTCCCCATCTTTGATAATATATACTTCTTGTTTTATTAACATCCACTTCAGCCATTGTTCTAAAATTAAATACACCACTATCAATATCATTTAAAGTTAAATTTAAATAAAGAAGTGAAGCATTATTTAATAATTCAGTTATATCATCAATTTCATTAATTTCATCTAAATTTCTTCCATTATTTGCATTCATTATTTCTAATTTTGTTATTGCAATATTTATTGCTAAATCAAAAATTTCTAAAATATTATAATTCAAAGGAATGTGTTTGTCTCTTTCAATAACTTTAGTTATCATTGTTCTACAAACATGAAATAATTTTTCAATTTTATTTTCTTCATTATTTTCTTTTGTTGCATTTTCAATTCTTTCAACAATCTCTTTATTTTTCATTAAATTTGAAATTTGTCTAATTTGTCTAACATTTTCTTCATCATTTAATAAATAAATCATTTCTCCATTTTCATCCTTATAACTTCTATATCTTTCATCTTCATTATCTGTAAGAGAAGATTTAGGAGTTAAAAAATCATCAATTAAATCATTTGCTTTTTCAATAGCATTTGTTATATCTAATTCACAGTAATCTCCAAAATAATTATCTTTACAAATACAATAAGCTTGTTCATTTTTAATGTTACACTCACCACCATTTTCACATTCATAATTATCACATGAATTGTTAAAAGTGATTTCCTTAAAATCATCAAAATTACCTTCAGAATCAATACAAAAACCATTTTTTGCTATTTTTGATATTAAATTACATTTAATACATTCTTCAGAATATGAATTTAATCTTCCATATCCAAAACCACATTCAAAAACACAATAATCACCTTCAACATATAACATTTTTGTAATATTTGTTATACTTTTACAATTAGGATAACAAGAATCACGATTTCTAAATATTTTACCGAATGTACACTTTGAAACACAATTATTACTTTCTGAATCTTTATATGGCTTTGATGGATCTATTTCTTTACATTTTGAACATTTTTTATTTTTTAAATCAAAAACTTCTCCTTGTGTATTTTCACATTTAATATAAGAAAATTGAGATTTAATTATTTTTGAATAACCATTATTTGATATTATAATTGAATGATTAACATCATTTTTCATTTCATTATAAATATTAAAAATATAATATAAATTAGATAAAGAATCAATTTCAAAGTAATTAAATGAAGTATGAGGAAATAAAGTTTGAAAAGCACCTAATTTTGTTATAGAATATATTCTATCATTTTTCTGTGATGAAGGAATAACAATTGTATATGTATATCCTTCATCATCAGATTTGAAAGAAATATAATTTTCTTTTTCTACAATTGGGAAATAATCATCTATAAATTTCTTAGGATAAATAGTAATTCCAAAAGAATTATTAAAAATTTTAATATTAATATATTTTGAATCATTTAATTCTGGAGAAGGTAATCTTCCAAGACGACATTCTCCAAATCTACAATAAAATATAGTAAATTTTTGTTTTTTATCTTCTTGTTCATTTGATTCAATATCACTAATTATATTTTGTAAATATATAGGAGCTGAGATATCAAAATAAACATTATTTTTATCTATTAATAAACTTGATGTTTTACTAGATAATGAATTTATTGATATTTTATGAAAATAATAATATATTGTTTTTACATATCCTTTAATTTCTATATGATATTGAGAATCGTCTGTTATTAAATCATTGTTTTGAAATGTTAATTTATAATCATTAGTAAAAGTAAAATTACCATTCAATGGATATTTATTTATTATGGAATCTGTCGAATCTTTTATATAATATATTTCTTTTATTTGATTTCTTGGATCACTATATTTATATTCTTTAAATTCTAATATTATATCAGATATTTTATAATTTTTATTTTCATAAAAAATTATAGGAGAAAAATTCTTTAAATCAAAATTTGAATCATATACTATTACATAAGGAGTTATAAAAAAATAATTTGAATATTTAATTTTAATAATATAATTTCCATATGATAAAGTATTATTAACATTTATTGCTTTCAATTCTTTATTATAATTAATAGATATTTCATTCTCTATATCTTCGGTATTAATTAAAGAAACATCAAAATCCAAATCATTTTCTTTATTTAATATAAAATTAAATGTTTGATAGTTGTAATTGTTTTTATCATATTTATATATTTGAGAAATAGGAATATTTATTTTATTTTCAATAACATTAATTTCTTTTTCAGAATGAATAAAAGAAGAATAATCACAATCATCAATCATATATTCAATGAAATATTTTCCTTTAGAAATATTATTTTTAATTTTACATAATATTGATTTGTTATTATTTAACATTAATTCACATTCACTTTGAATAGTTTCATTATCTTTTCTAAGTAAAACTTTTATTATATTAATTTCTTGTTGAAAATCAATTATAAAATATTGAGTTTCATTATAATCACTAATTAAATCACCAATAATTTTATTAATTCCTTTTTTATCAGAAATAATTAATTTATATTCATCAAATGAAGTTCCATTAAATTCAATAAAATAACTTCCAATAGATAAATCAGTAGTATTAATAGAAAAATAATAATTATATTGATTTGATTTATTGTTATCATACTTCAAATTATATGAATTTGAATTATTCATTAATCTAATTGAAAACTTATCAATATATGGAATTTCACTTGCACTATGTAAAATAAAAAAAGAATTTTGTTTTTCGCTTTCAATTTGGCATCTATTTGAAATAGAATATTTTATTGTATGTAAAACAGCGTCATCCAAATAATTTATTTTATAGTCAATTCCATATTCAATAGGAGAAATATTACTTAAATCATATAATATATTATTTATACTCATTTTTAATTCTTTTCTATTTTTTCCATTTGTTAAATAAAATTTAGAATAAGTTGAATTAACCGTAAATCTAATATTATCATAATCTTTATATGAATAAAAATATGTTTTACTTATATTAGTAATTTCAGGCAATATAAGAGAATCATTTTTATTTAATTTGTTAATTATGTAACCGTCAAAAAGTTTTAAATTATCAACATAAATTGTTCCTTTTAATAAATTTTTAGTAATTTCAATATAAGCACTATTTTTATTTTGATATATAATATTTTCTTTATTAAAAATTACATGATTAGATCCATTAGAAAAAGTAATAGAGGTAATATTATAAACATCAAATTCATTATTATTTGAATTTATTATAAATCTTCCTTTAGATTCATATATTACATTACTGATTGTATAATAATCAATTGAATTGATTTCTGTTGTTATTTGAATTTCACCTATTGGATAATTATGATATAATAAACTATATTTTTCTTTAATTGGTAATGATAATTCAAAAGTTACATTTAAGAAATTATCATTTTCATAATACGAATGTTTGATTGGAGTTTTATTTTCAATAGTCAAATGTTTTAAAAATGCTTCATCAAAACAAGATATATTTAGTCCAATATAAAGATATCTATTTCTATAATAAGAATTTTCATATTTAAGATCAGTTAAACCAAAATTATATTGATAAAGAATTTTATTTTCTTCTTCATTTTCTTGTTCTTTATTTTTTCTAATAATTTGAAAAAAATATTTCCCGTTTAAACTACTATTAGTATTAGTATCATTAAAATAAATATTTTTAGGATTATCATTAGTAGCCTTAAAACAACCATTAACATTATCATCATGAGAAGAGCATATCTTTTCATAATTTATATTTGATATAGTATAAATAATATCGGTTGTCAATTGATTATTAATAAATCTAGTATAATTTTCTACAAGGAAATTATTCATACAAGATTCATTAAATGTATCATCACAAAATTTCATTTGAAGATAACATTTTTTAATTTTCGTTCTCAAAAATGAGTCACTATCAACAATAATAACATTCTCTTTATTACTTTTATCATTATATTGAAAAAAATAAATATCATCACCTAAACTTGGTTCAATGACATAAATATAAGGATATAAATTTGCTATAGGTTCAATTAAAATATTTTTATTTTGCTCAGTTCCACCATAAATAAAAGTTTCCAAAGAATTAATAGTAACATAAGAAATTTTTTGACTTGTCCTTTGACAAACAATTTGATTAATTTTCATTTTTTGAATATCATTATAATTTTTAACTTTAATTTTATATTTTAAAGGATCTAAATTAACATTTCTTTCATTAATTTCTAAAGTATATTCACCTTCTTCAGAGAATTCATTAAGAGCATTAATAACAATAATATTTTTATATTTATCATGTATTTTAAAATCTAATTTTTTATTATTATATGTTATTTTTTCTATTTGATTATCATATATTGGATTTTCAAATATAATTCCAAATTCTTTCATCATTTCATTTTTCATTATAGTTTGAGTATCTTCATAAAGACGAATCCTATCACCAACAATAATATTAATTTTACTTAAAATTGTATTTTCTTGAGTATTTTTAAAATTAACTCTAATTCTATAATTTCCAATTAATTCTTTAATTTTATTATATTCTAAAATAACAAAGTTTAAATTATTCCCTTTTGCTTTAACATTAAAAATACCATAATTATTAACTTTTCCAGTTTCAACACTTTCAAATTGAATAGATAAAATTCCCTTTCCTTCAATATTTTGATTATAAGTTAAAGTAACATAACTATAATTTTTATCGTTGATATCAATATAACTAGGTGAAATTGTTTCTAATATCAAATCATTTTCACTTAAAATTTTAGTATAACCTAGTTGATTAGTATTATTACATTTATCTTCATAATAAGCTTCATAAATTTTATTTGTTTCTAATTTTCCATTTACTTTCCCACAAATATTATTTCCATCACTAAAATCACATTCTAAATTAATAAATTTCCCTTCACTTATTACATATAGATTGTTTAAATAATTTGATGCATTTACTCGTTCACCTGATAATGTTGTTATATTTACTAATATTCCTTCTCTATATACTGCTTTTTTATTTTCGAAAGTTGCTTCTTGTAAATTTATTAATAATTTCTGATGATAAGCTATTGTTTTTATTGTTTTTATTTCATTACCTTCTTTATAAGTTAATTTATTATTATCTACAAATTTTAATTGGTTCTCATATAAATGATATGTACCATCAAATTGTTTTATTAATTCTTCTCCATTTATATATATTGAATTTTCATAACCTAAGGAATCTATGATATAATAATTATTTTCATTGTTTTCTTTTTCATATATACATTCTGGAATTTCATCAACATCAAATTTAATAAAAGTGTAATATTTTGTTGTGTCGCTGAATTCATTATAATTAATAGAAGTTTTTTCATAAATATTTGGATGTGGATATGTACAATTAACAACATTCTTATTTACTCTACAATTCTTTTCTGCTAAATTATCATTTATAAATATTTTTTTTGCTAAATTACTCAAATTAAAATAATTATTCTTATTCTCATTAAAATCTAATATAAAATATTTATCATCTTCATAAGTTAAATTAAAAAAATATACTTCTTCTTCTTTACTTTCTTCTTCTTTTTCTATGAAGGATTCATCATCAGAAAAATATAATTTATATTGAAATTTTTCATTATTAGGTTTATTAAATTTTAAATAAATATTATTTATACATTCAAAACTAATCGGATTATCATCAATTATAATTTGTTGAATTTCACAAACAGAAAAATCATTTGATTTAATAAATACATTTTTATCAGAAATAATAAATTCAAAATTTGAATCTTTACCATCATTTGATAAAAAAATTTTTGTTACATTTGTTCCACTAATTGAAATATTATATTCACCAGGAGTTTTAATTTCGGAAGGAATACTTATTATTAAAGTTTTAGATTGTGAATTTAAAATTTGTTGTGATTTATTTATTTGAATATTACCAATTTTTAAATTATCAATTTTATCATTTATATTTTGAATAGTAATAATTTTTTTTGATAAATAATAAACTTTTTCAAAATAATAATTTGAAATAGAAATAATTTGATTATAGAGTACATTATTTGTTTCTGATTCAACAATTGTAAAATTGTATCTTCCATCTAAATCTTTTAATTGATCATAAGTTAAATAATATGCACTTGTTCCTCTTTTTTTTTGAAAAGTTATAATTGGTTGATTAATAATATCTCCAATATAAACTTTAATATTATATGAAACTTTGAAAACAATTTCAGTTGGAATAATATCAATTACAAAATCTACATTATTAGTATTAAATATATGATAAAAAGGTAATAACATTACAAAAGAAAATATATTTTCATTATTACCAATGATTACTTTTTTATTTAAAATATTAAATATTGTTGATTCATTAAATAAACTAAACCCAAAATAATATATATAATATTCTACTTTATTTGGATTCTCAGGATAAAAATTAAATGTTTTTCTATTATTTTTATAAGTTCCACTTATTCTTGATTGATATGAGAAATCATTATATTCTTTTCTATAATAAATATATTCAATTTGATTTACATAATCACCTGTTATTGAAATAATAATTGGAGTATTCTTTTTGTGAACAAAAAAAACTTTATCAAAATTAATTTCAATATTTTCTTCTTTTTTTTTAAATTCATAAGATTTTGAACCTCCTATTTCATTATATAATTGAAGAGAATATACTTTTTGAGGAAATCCAATAAATGTTAAAGAAATATAATCATCAATTAAATGATAATTATATTTGTTGTCATTTAATTTATAATATAATGTATTTCCATCATTTGATCTTATTTCTATTCTTACAATTGATTCTAAATTTATATCATTTGAAGTTATTTTAATTTCATTTTTTCCTATTTTACTCTCTAAAGGTTGAATTAAAAATTCTGATTCTTCAATAGGAAGATTAAAGTAAGTCTTAGAAACAATTTGATTATTTTCATAAATATTATATAAACCAGATAAAATTTCATCATCATTTTCTTTTTGGATTCTACATAATACTTGAGATTTAGATAAATCTTCACACTTTAAATTATTATTTATACTATTATTCTTATTTTTAATAGATAAATTTTCTAATAAACAAATAGAATTTAATATTATTATATCATTTGAATAAGAATATAAATTTGATGAAATGTCAGTAAAAAATAAAGTATCTTCATATAAATAAGGCTCCTCAAATTCTTCTAAAGAATAAAAAATAATTTTATATTCTCCGGAATTTTCAACCGATAAATCTATTGAACAATCATTATCAGTACATGTTAAATTATTTACTTCTTCTGATGGTTTTTCTGAAGATTTATAAAATTTATATTTAATATATGTTTCATTAATACCATCATTTTTTTTTATTTTATATTTTATTTTATTTTTATAATAAACACATTTTTCATCTGGTTTTATTTCAGAAAAAAAACCTGTTATATCATTTTTAATTATAATATTTTTATCATACTCTTTATATTCCAAATCTTGAGTTAAATAAGTTATTTTATATAATCCTTCTTTATTAGTTGAAAAAGAATAATTCATTTTCTTTTCACCCTCAAGATATTCACTGTTCATTTCATCATTATTTATATAAACTTTTAAAGGAAAAATGTTGTAAGAATTATAATAAGTTAAATTTAATATAATTGATTCATTATTTTCGGGTAAAATATAATAATATTTATGAATTGATATTTCAGTAATCTGAGGGGAATAATGTAAATAATAATCTAATTTAATTAAATAATCACATTTATTTCTAAAATATAAATATTTACTTTCTTCTTTTTCATTTTTATTAGGACAAATTATAGTTAAATTATCATCCTGAAAAATACAATTATCTTCTTTAAAACTTCCTGCATTTCCATTCCATAAAAAAAAACTATTTTTGATTTCTTCAATATTATTTATTTTCTCAGAAAATTTTATTTCAATTTCTTCAATGTAATCAACAATTTTAAAATAATTATTAATTAAAGTAGGTAATTTAGTATTAGTATAACCAATAGAAATATTTGCTACATTAGAATTATTATAATTAATAATAATCTCACCTGTTTCTTTAATAGAATTATTAGGAATAATATATAAAGAGACAGTATAATCAAGATAATTTTCATTCTCTTCAATTTCAAGTTTTTCTTTTTCCTGTAACTGTTCATTATAATAAACTTTAAGTAAATTACTAGTATATTTAGGAATATATAATTTAATAAAAATATTATCAAGTAATTCTGTATATCCATAAATATCTTGACAAACATTATCAATATCATATCTGATAACAGTTAATTTTGCATTATCATAATATTTATCTAAATTAGTTTCTATAATTCCAGGTTCATTAATAGGAGAAATAATGGAATAATTATAATATTCATCATTTGACAAATCCTTAACACACTCAAATTGTAAAGTTGATTTTAAATTATAATTATTTTCTTTATTATTACAAAAGCAACCATTAAATAAATCAGGATTTTTCTTTTTATATATTAATTGAGTTTCAGTGTAATAATATTTAGAATTGAAATAACCAACAATTGTATAATTAGGTTCAAATGTTATATAATCTAAGGTATGATTTTTAATTGAAAGATCTAATTCTTTAATGAGATTTATTTCTTTTTCATCATATAAAGTTTCTCCCTCAATTGAAGCTAATTTATATGAATTACCAAAATCAAAAGGAAATAAATATATTAAAGTTGATAAATCATCAGATATAGATAATCCATCTAATTTTGTGATTTTCCCGCCTGGAGAAATTGTTAAAGAATCTATTGCATCCATATAATATTCATCACTTGTTATTGATATATTAATTACTTTTCTAAAATTATTTTCTGTTTCATTTGCAATAATATTGAAATTTGATTCATTTATCCTTTTAGAACAAAAAAAATTTTCTTTTATTATTTTATTTTTATATATTATATTAGAATAACCATAAAATATAATTTGATTTTCAATCAGGAAATCACATTTATAAATATTGTCTCCTCGATTAGTTAAATCATTACATTGTATTTCATAAGCTTGATTTGAATTTACAGAATTAAAAATTAATTTATCAGGCTCATCTAATTTACAAGAAGTATTCATATAAATAAACTTTGAATCTGGATAAAAATAATTTTTTAGTTCTATATCAGTAAAAAGAATTTCTTTTTTTAAAATAGGATCTTCAAAATCATCATTTTCAACCAAATATAAAATATAATTTGTTGGTGTTCTTTCAATTTGAAAAATATAATTATTTTCTTTTTTTTCAAAATATTCTTCTTGAGAACTATTTAACATAAATTTAATATTACTTAAATCATTAATTTCTACATAATCTTCTTTTGTATATTCTAAAGTATAATTAAGATCTTCTTTTATATAAAGACAATCTTTTATTTTTAAATTAAAAATATCTTCAAAAGATTTAAAAACAGAAACTTTTTGATTTATTGTATTATTTGTGTTTGTTATTTGATCTTCATATTTAAAAGAATATATTCCACTTTCATTAACTTCACATACAAAAACATTTGAATCATTGTTTGAACAATATCCTTCTTTATTATTTTCTTCTTTCTGATAATACAATCTTTTTATTGAATCAGTTCCATTTTGATGAATCAATATTCTTTTACTTTCATTTGAAATTGATAATATTGTTCTTAAAAATATAAATTTTTCATCTTTATTACTAGAAAAAGTAAATAAAATGAATAAAAATAAAGTTAAAAAAAGGAAATTTATCATTTCTAATTTGTGTGAATTTTAATTGAAAAATAGGTATATAAGAAGAAATAATAATATAATAAGATTTTTTTTTTTTTATTTTTTTTTTATTTTTTTTATTATTTTTTTTATAATTTTTTTTTTTTAAATTATAAATTATAAAATAATTAATTTATAATAATTATAATATGAAATATTTTTAATATTGAAAAATTCAATTCTTTTATTATATTATAAATTAAATAGTATCAAATAAAAATAATTATGATATTAAATAAAATTAAAAACCCCTTTCAAACAAAAAAAAATTTAAATTTTTTTAACACAACTTCATAAATAAATAAATTCTATAAAAAAAATAC
>JAEEGI010024384.1_pt1 | contig 11791 bp, 11 predicted proteins | sample 8958751 | NCBI WGS metagenome assembly JAEEGI01 (sample SAMN16246545, study PRJNA631951) | gut metagenome | biome: gut microbiome; feature: rumen; material: KS-attached | host: Bos | place: Iran: Karaj | collected 2018-10 | reverse complement strand
GAGGTAGTTCAGGGTGTGCCCATGAACCTGCACATGTTCTCATTCGATGCCGAGCTGGACAACGTCACTAAGAATAATAAAGGTGGCGATTGGAAAGACCGTGAGATTCTGGAGCTGAAAGCCTTCCACAATGAGGAGGACGGACAGATGTACGCCAATCAGGAATCTGTGTCGGGTATGTTTAATGTGTATTGGAATTTCATTTATACCGGCACGCCCTACGCCCTGCATCGCAAGGTAAACCAGAGGAACTATGGTACGGGTATGAGTTCGCGATTAGCGGTTATTCCGCTGCCCGACGTGGGATTGGCTAAGCGAAATCAGGAAGTGGATCCTGAGGCTAACGAGACCTTGAAGGAGTGGGCTTACCGACTGGATAAGGTATCTGGCGAACTGCCTATAGAACCGCTTAACGATGAGACCTATGAGTGGCAATCGAGCCGCATGGAGATAGCCCTGTTCAATGGCGACAAGGCTGACCGACAGCTATTGAAACGAATTCCGTACTACGGCATAGGTATCTCGCTGCCCTTCATTGTGATGCGCCACTGGGATGAGTGGCAGGAGCACCGCACCCTGACAATGGACGATATGGACCGCCGACTCTGTCGTCTGGCGATGGAGATCCAGTATCGCAGTCAGCAGTTCTTCTTCGGCGAGATGGCTTTCAACTACTTTGCTGATCAGAATAAGGAGTTTGTGGTACGCCGTCGTTCTACCAAGTATGATGAGTGCTACGCCAAATTGCCGGATGAGTTTAAGACCAAGGACTTTATGGAGTGTTTTGGATGTGGTAGCTCGGCAGCTGCAAAGGCCATCAATCGGCTAAAGACGGATGGTGTGATTGAAAACAAGAAGTATGGATTGTATAAGAAAGTTCTAAAGGAGTTACCGTGAACTTGACGAAGATAAACTTCGTCGAAGTCGCTTCCGCTCGACAGGGTTTAAGCAAGCTTATCCCTGTTCTCGCTTAACCGCGACTTTCCATAGTTTCCACTTTCCACTTAGGACATTAAAGATTAAACATTAAAGATTAAACATTAAAATGTTATCACGAGGATTTAGAAATTGTAACCCACTGAATATCCGTAGAGGCAGGGATCAGTGGCAGGGTCAGGCAGAAAAGCAGACCGATGCTGCCTTCGTAGTGTTTAAGTCGATGGAGTGGGGCTGGCGGGCAGCTTTTAAGTTGCTCACGCGTACTTACTATCATAAGTACCGCCTCTACACCATCCGGATGATCATCCAGAAATGGGCGCCGCCGCATGAGAATAATACTGAGGCGTACATCCTGAATGTGTCGCGATTGGCGGGCATTCCGCCCGATGAGCCCATCGGCATCCCCATGGAGAGTCCCGCCCGCTGGATGATGGTTGCCGCCGCGATGGCCATCCAAGAGAACGGCACCAGCGACATTGACTATTTCGCGATGCTCCGTGGCTGGACATTGAGCCGAGAGAATATCGCGGATAATTGAGGGTGATTCCTCATCATTCCCCCAGGTAATTCTCTAAATGCCTGGGGGATTTTGCTGCCCAAGTAGATCAGGCTGATTCTCACGGAATCGGCCTGATTTCTTGTGGTTTGGATGAAAATGAGGGGGAAAGTGATAAAAATGGCAATAAACTTTTGGGAAATTGGAATTATTTCGTATTTTTGCAAAAGATAATAACTAATTACTTATATAAAATAATTACTAGCTTCGTAAATAAAGCAATCTGTTAATGAATATGATGAAAAAGAACTTTTTATGGATGATGGCCGCCATCCTCGTCTGCGGCGCAATGAACATGCAGGCAGAGACCTTGCGTGGAACCGTAAAAGATGCCATTACGGGCGAAGCACTGATTGGCGCTACCGTAAAAATTGTAGAACTGGAGAATGCCGCTGCTGTGGCCGATATGGATGGTAACTTTACCATCAAGATCAGCAAGGGCGGACGTTACACCATCGAAACCAACTATATCGGTTACGAGCCCAGTATCATGAAGGAAATCATGATTTCGGGAGCCAAGGAGGTTGTGCTGGAGATAGCACTGCGCGAGAACAGCACCGAACTGAAGGAGGTGATAGTGAAGCCCCGCGTAAACAAGGAGGCCACCGTGAACCCATCGGTACTTACCGGTGGTGTGATGCTCTCGATGGAAGAGGCCAGCCGATTTGCAGGTGGTTATAACGACCCTGCCCGACTGGTGATGTCGTTTGCAGGTGTATCGGGTGATGCTGCTGGTAGCGGACTGTCAATCCACGGTAATGCCCCAGAGCGCATGCAGTACCGTATCGAAGGCGTCGAGGTGTTTACACCTAACCACTTCAACGACATGTGGGATGCCGGCTACGGACTGGTAAGTGCGCTGAACTCGAACGTCATCGGCAACAGCGACTTCTTTACCTCAACCTTTAACGCCAACTACAACAACGCCCTGAGTGGTGTGTTCGACGTGAAGATGCGCGCTGGTAACAACTCCAAGCACGAGAACATCCTGCAGGTGGGTACCGTATCCGAGGAGTTGACACTCGAAGGCCCTATCTCGCGCAAGAACAACAGCAGCTATATCATCAACTACCGCTATGGATTCACATCGCTGATTGATAAGCTCAACCTGGTTGACACAGAGGGCTCGCATATGAGCTTCCAGGACTTCTCGTTCAAACTGCTCTTCCCCACCAAGAAAGCAGGCACATTCTCACTCTTCGGACTGCTGCTGCACGACACCAACTACGACGATCCCTTGAAGCTGGAAGACGTGCACTCGGTTTACGATGCCTCGAACAACGACAGTAAGCTGACACAGATACTGGCAGGTGCCTCGCACAAAATCCACTTCGGCAATAAGTGGACCTGGCGTACTACAGCTGCCTATAACATGCAGCACCTGAAGGCCAACATGCATTACTATGGATTTGCACGCAACGCCGACGGTGTGCTCAACACCCCACTGGCATTCGAGAATCCCGACGATCCCAAGAGCAAGATGTACCCCTTCAGTCAGCAGCAGATGAACGAGGACCGTTTGATTATCAACACCGAATTCTCGAAGCAGGTCACCAGCAAGTGGCTCACACAGTTTGGTGGTGAATACTCGCACCGCTTCTTCAACCTCTACTATCGTTCACACGACAAGCTCTACGATACAGTGAACCCCATGACAGAATATACCAAGATGAAGGACAACACCGGACTGGCCAACCTGTTCTGGCATAACATCATCAACGTGAGCGATAAGTTCAGTCTCTCGACAGGTATATCTGGCAACTACTTCCTGCAGTCGAAAGACCTCTCGATAGAGCCACGCGTAAGCTTTAAGTGGGAGCCAAACGAGAAGAACAACTTCTCGATGGGTTATGGTCTGCACTCAATGATTGAGAAGCTCGACGCCTACTTCTATCGCGACGACAACGACCGTCTGGTCAACAAGGATCTGGGACTGACCAAGGCTCACCACCTGCATGCCACCTATATGCACAAGTTCAACAGCAACCTGACACTGCGCATCAATGCCTTCTACGAGTACGGATTCGACATACCTGTGGGCATCAACGGCAGCACCTACTGCGTGACCAACCGCTTATATGCCTACACCGACGAGCCACTGGTGAACAAGGGTAACACCCGCAACTATGGCGGCGACATCACCTTGGAGCACTACATGTCGCATGGTTTCTTCGGACAGACCAACTTCTCACTCTATAAGTCGGAGTATCGCGGACAGGATAAGGTATGGCGCAATCAGCTGTACGACCGTGGTTTCATGTTCAAGATCCTGGCCGGTAAGGAGTGGATGATTGGTAAGAACGTGTTCAACATCAGTGCTAAGTACAGCATCCAGGGCGGTCTGCGCTATACACCAGTGGATGTTGATCAGATGCGCGCCAATGTGGCAAAGGGTATCATCGACGACAACCCCGTCTATAAGGACAACGAGGCCTTCTCCGAGCGCTTCGACCCGACGGGCATCGTCGACCTCACCGTGAGCTACAAGATCAACCGCCGCCGCGTGAGCCACACCTTCGCCTTTGAGGGCGTGAACGTCCTGGGCACGAAGGCACCGCAGTATCAGCGCTTCGACCTGGGCACCCGCGACGTGCGCACCGACGAGTCAGGCATCTCGCTGCCAAACATCTTCTACCGCCTGGACTTCTGATAATGTAATAATTAGAAAATGTAATAATTAGAAAATGTAATAATTAAAAAGTCAAAAGACAATGAAAAAGTATATGCAATGGATGCTCGCCGCCATCCTGCTCTGCGGCGCCAGCGTGATGACATCGTGCAAGGAGGCGAAAGCGCAAGACGACGCCCCCGCACAAGAGGAAACCGCAGCCAAGAAGGTGGAGAGCACCGAGCTCATCCGCACCAGCCAGAGCTGGGACGGCGTCGAGCTGCCCGACTACTTCCAGGGCCGTCCCGAACTGGTGGCCGTGAAGTACGTCTTCCCCGCCGGTCAGAAGCTCGGCTGGCACCACCACGTCGCCATGAACTACGGCGTGCTGGTGCAGGGCGAACTGACCATCATCGGACTGGACGGCAAGACGAAGGTCGTCCATGAGGGCGAGGCCGTCGTCGAGATGGTCGGCACCATCCACCACGGCGAGAACCGCGGCACCAAGGACTGCATCCTCTATATGTTCTACCTCTCGCAGAAGGATCTCCCCCTCGCCGTCCAACACCCGGAAATCACGGAGCTGTAAAATGAATCGCTCAGGGGGACAGACCCCCTGAGCGATAACGGAAAAGTGATGAGATATTATCGTTTAATAATTACAGGATTGCTGCTGTCAGTGACTACACTGACAGCCATCGCCCAAGAGGGCCTTTCGAAGCAGGGATGCCGTCGCGGCACACCACGTCCGCAGAGTGTTCACCTGCGCCGTGGAGGCAGCGATGGCCGGACGCCTGGTGGCGACTTCTATCACGGTGAGCGTCACCAGTTGACCGTACTGGTGGCGTTCAACAACCGCTCGTTCGCTGGCGGAGAGGCTGCTACACTGGAGCTATGGAACAACATTTTCAATACCGAGCATTTCACGGACGGGCCTTTCCAAGGTTCCGTCCGCGACTATTTCGCGGCTCAGAGCTATGGTGCCTTCAACGTCGTCTTCGACTTGGTATACGTGCAGGTCAGCGGCGATGCGAAGAAGTATGCCAGCACGGACGAAGATGACGAGAACTCGCAGTACCTAGTCGAGGACATCGTGGACAAGCTGAAGACACTCGACATCGACTGGGGCAAATACGACTGGAACGGCGACGGGAAAGTCAACCAGCTGCTCATCGTCTATGCCGGTCACGGTATGCACGACAGTACAGGTTCCGACCTGATTTGGCCGCACCAGTGGTGGATGAGCGAGCACCTGAAAGATCGTCTACAGGACGTCTACTGCGACCCCATTACCGTTTCTGCTGACGGCAAGGACTATCTGGTTGACTGCTACTGTGCCTTGAACGAGCTGTCAAAGAATGGTGACTACGGCGTTTTCGGCACCATCTGTCACGAATATTCCCACTGCTTCGGATTCCCCGACTATTACTATGGCTACTCTACAACGGTATTGCACAACTGGGACCTCATGGACAATGGCAACTACAACAGCGGGGGCTTCCTGCCTGCCGGCTACTCTGCCCACGAGCGCTGGCTGATGGGATGGCTCACGCCTATAGAACTGACGAGCACGACGTCCGTTGTCAACATGCCGGCCTTGGCGGACGAAGGTACAGCATACCTTATACGCAACGACGGATGGGAGAACGAGTACTACATCGTGGAGAACCGCCAGCCAAGGGGATGGGACGCCGACCTTCCCGGCAGCGGCATCCTGATCTTCCACATCGACTACGACCCCGCTATATGGACGAGCACGGAGGAAGAAACCAACTCAGCTAAACAAAAGCGTTATACCGTGTTCCATGCCAACAACAAGACCAGCATAACCTATGAGGACGGATGGCCCTATCCTTATCAGGAGAACAGCTCGCTGACCAACACGTCGAAACCTGCAGCCAATTTGAATCGTGAGAACAGCGACGGCACCAAGTTCATGAACAAACCGATAACGAACATGACGGTCAACGGTGGCCTGGCATCGTTCGACGTCACCATAACCACTACGGGAATGAACGGCGTGACAACGGCGCCCACCCAGTTGCTCTACCGCTTTGGTGTGGTAGACATCGTACGCGACAGCAAGGGAAACATCCGAAAGATCATTCGTGAATAGAAGATCCGTTCTTCAAGGAATGAATAACCATAAATTGCAAACAATTCAGGTAACATACAGACGGACAAGCCGACTGTCGATGCGCATCGTGAAGAATGGCGATGTTCATGTGTCGGCACCCTTCGGTATGCCTCGCAATAAGGTGACGGCATTCATCGAGGAGCACCGTGACTGGATTGACCAGGCAAGGAAGAAGACCTCTGAGCGTCAGAAACAGCGGGCAGCGTTCTTCAACAAACTACCTTTGGCCACTCGCGCCCAAGCCGACGAAGCATTGAAACGACTGAAGGCCCTGGTGGAGCCGATGGTGGAACGCCATGCCAAGGAGATGGGCGTTCAGCCAAGCATCGTCTATTACAAGCCCACCATCTCGCGCTGGGGCCAGTGCAACGTCCGCGACCGCAGCATCTGCATCTCGGCCTACGTCCTGCTATTGCCCGAATGGTGCGTAGAACACGTCGTGGTCCACGAGCTGTGCCACCTCCTGGAGCCAAGCCACAACGCCCGCTTCCACGCCCTCATGGACAAATATTTCCCCCGCTGGCGCGAGGCCCGCCGAGAGACCCACAGGATATGCCGGATGGAAGAAGCCGATGGTTAGAACCAATCGTCCGATGGTGAGTACCAATCGTCCGATGGTGAGTCACCTGTCCCTCTGCCATTTTCTGATTGACATGATTTGACTGATTGGCACTGATTATGAAAGAGGGACTGGAGTTGAAACGCCAGCCCCTTTTTCTTCTCTGTCACAGATTTTTCTGTTTTGTCACTACCTGTTCAGTATTATGATTCAGCAGAAGCTCTGTTTGATGATTATAGTAATATGCTCTTTTTACTATTAGTGTCAGTAGAAATAGGAGCCCTGTTATGATCCAAAAATCCCGAAACTCTTCAAATCGCTTACGATTTTGCCTCAAAACTTCCTCTGGAAGCTCAGGGCTGGAATCTTTTCTTTTGCTATACAGTTTACTAGCTATGTAGACGGATGTTCCAACGCCTGGTAGCAGAGAGGCTAATGGCAGCCCCCAAAGTTCTCGTATTTTCATAATTCTTTGTATCAAAATATTAATAATTTATCTCCTCTAAACCGTAATGCCTAAGGGTCGCCGTACCAATTTCCTTGAATCTCCTCGGGTTTTGATTTGCCAAATATTCGAGTTCTGAATCGTTGAGATCCGGAACCAATACATCTTTACGATTTGCCCAATTTTTATCAATCTTTTCCATAATCAATTTATATTTGTTATACATATTGAATTCTCAAATCAATGGGAGCCGCAAGCAAGCTGCAAGAACGTGTCTCACGGTCACGGCTCCCATATAAAGTTTTAGTCATCGTCAGGATTGCCGTCCGGAAACATCAGATCATTATAGTAATCGTTGGTGTTCCCGCTGATTTCTGCCAAGCGATCTGGATCGTTTTCTTCCAAGTAGTCGTACTCCTCGTCTGTGAGGTCATCCAAGATGATATCGTCATCATCGTAGATGTGGTCAAGATTAATGTCTTTTTCGTCCATATTTCTTTGTATTTAAATGTTAATATTATTTCTAATCCAGCTTGTTAATTCGTAACCGTGCAAGATTGTTAAAGATTTTCCACAACGTATCGGTAAACCCCATGAGTGCGGATTCACCAAAACGATGTCATCTTTGACAGTTTTTTTTACGTCAATTCTGAGTACGAGGTGCGAGTCGAGAAGGAGCCAGTGGTACGAGAGTGACTGCAGGAAGTATTTTTGGTTCTGGGTCCACGCCCTCGCTATGTTATAGAAGAGCGTGCTCTCAATGCGGTCCCTCGAGTACAGCGATGGGTACAAAAGGGAAAATTGATCTTCGAGAGCGGTCGGCTTTCGAGTGGAATCGGAGATACCCAAAAACAAACTGCCCTCCCCTTGTGTGTTATAGAAGCCAGCTAACTCGCTGAAAATCAGCTTGATGCCTCCGCTTACTATGCGTGAGTATGAACTTCCGGGCACAGCTTTGATTCCTGCTTTAAATTCGACCATAGGGCCCTCCTCAGCTGGGATTGGAGAGACATCCGCAATGTCAAGTTTCTTTCGCAGGATGGAGGCTCTCGCCTGCACGTCATTTATACGCGCAAGAATCTGCCAGAGGCTCTGCTCAATTTGGTCAGACCTCTGCATGGCCAGCTCAAAGACCTGTTCATCATTTAGTACGCACTCTTGAAGACCCTGCTTTAGAGCCTCGGCGTTACTCACTGTTTGATGTGGTGCGCTACTGTATCTCCGATACTGCTGCGCTGGTGAATAGTTAGTATTCATTTTGTATTATTTAATATAAAAAAATAGCGGAACAGATTCTTTCTGATTCCGCTTGCAAAGGTACAAATTTGCCCCAAAAGGAGCAGTCCTAATCGGTAATGTCAGGTAATGTTGTTATTAAAAGAGTTTAAGAATCTCCGAAAAAATAGTTTTGTATTCTGTTACAGTCAGGTCTTCTATCTTTGACTTTTCTTTTGAAAGTACATTGCCCTTAAGATTAGCAAACAGTATCCCGTTTTGATTTCTAAAGATTTTATTATATTTGCTAAAAGGTATCCGTCCCGATTTAATCAAATCTAATCTTTTTGATAGTTCAAGAATAAAGCAAGATAAGTCGGAAACGCCCCACTTAGTCAATTGGAAAGTTCCATCTTCAAGACACTTTACTCCACCACATTCTATCATTCTTTTCATTAAAGTAAAGTAGAGCCTTTTCTTTTGTGGGTCGGGGATAGAATTCACTATAATGTTATCTCTGCTTTTTCTTTTACTTGCAATGATAATATGTGTCTTTGCACACGACCACACCCATGGTTCTTCGTACATTAGATCTTCACCACAAGCATAATAGCTCTCAACATCTTTTCTGATTTCCTCAAGCATAATCAATCGGTCATCATCATTATCTGTAGCATCATACAGCAATTCAACTAAAGGCATATACAAATAGCCAGTGACATCGTAGGGTGTATAGTCCGTTTTGCCCCATTGCCCATAAGGCAAATACGAAACAGCAAATAATTCTCTTTCGCTTTTCTTGCCATTTGGGGTTGGTCCATTACTGGGTATTTTGTGCGGAATCTCATGAGCCAAATCAAGGACATTTTGCCAGTCATAATAACGAGAAGGAGGATTGACACCTTCATAGTTGCCTATTTGAACCCTATCCAGGTGTATTATTTCCTTACATGCTACCCATAAAGCGTCATTGTAAAGCCTTAATGTTTGGTATGCAGCCTTAGCTTCTCCTTGTTCCTTTTCTAATAACCTATTATAGAAATCACGGCATAGGGACAATTCCAATGCCTCGTCAAGAGAGTCTCGTTCTCTGAACACCAGACTCTTTAGTTTATCGTCAGTATTTATTATACTCATTCGTATCAATTCGTTAGTTATTACAGCAGTCCCATTTCTTTAGCGGCATTATAAAGGTTCAAGAAAATTTTAAGACCATCATCTGTAGAATCCCATGCAATCCATCCATTATCTGTTTTGAAATCTCCTATGCCTGCTCTCTTTAGCAGGTTTTCTGCAAACGAGTCCTGATCAGCCCCTTTTTCGTCTGAGCCGCATTTTAATCCCCAATATGGACGGTATTGTTCATCTTCTGAATCATAGCCATCCCAAACGCCTAACATAACCTGATTTTTGAGCTTAATACCAAAAGAGTTATCTTCTTCGGTAAGTTTAAACCCTAACCGTTGCTCAGCCTGAGACTGCCATTCACGCATTTTCTTATGTGACAGCTCTTTCGTAATTTCTACCTTCAGATTTTGAATGGTATTGTCCAGCTCCTTTGTTTTGTCTTCCTGGATTTCGAGAGCCTGAATTTGGTCTTCTAAAGAACTGTTTTCAACGTGGAGTTCTTTTAAAATAATTTTTCTGAGTTCTATATTCATTTTTTTGTCTAATTGGGAGGTGTGAAACATATTTTCAAGATAATCAATATATTGGTCAAGGGCACTGCTAATATGAGGTTCGCCATTTATGGAAATATTCCGCAGCCAGTCCGTGATGTCATATTTATATGATCGCACTATGAAATGGTCGCTTCCTAATTCTTCAAAGACATTGTTCGCATTTCTTTCGTCGCAAAGGGAGAACATGGAGGGTAAGTCTCTATTCGTTGGATTTAAGTATACTACATAGATTTGAGAAAGACAATACCTGTATTTCTCGACACCAATCTCATGTACATATCTGTATATCTGACTTTTTTGCTCTTTTGCACCATTCACTTTATTCTCTAAGATGATGAATAGTCCTTGTCCTCTCAAAGCGACATCTACTCTGTCAGCTTCGGCTGTTACTTCCATATAGTCGTGATCTATTCCAAGAAAGTTCTTTAAGAAGGATAATTGAATTGCAGGGTGCCTAAGCATATCTGCCAGCACAAGACTATGACCAGGTTCCTTTAATTTGCCACGACATGCTGCCTCAATGACATTAAGATGAAACGGACGTGCAGACAAATATCTGGCAATAACTTCAGTTACTTGCTTGGAAAGATTTATCGTGACTTTCATCCCGTTCGTCTTGTACTGAAACAGATATTGTGATAGTTCAATAGTTTTTATCATAAGTTTTTCGCAATTTGCTAATTCGGTTCTTAGTCATCGTTTGTAATATTTTCCTTAAAATCTGAGAATATACTCGTCCTCTTCCTTGACGGCATTGCAGCGCTCTATGTAGCACGCATTTGCTCAGAGTGCAAAGATAGTAAAATTATCCAAAAGGTGTTTTGTTTTATAGTTTTTTTTTTAAGGCGTTATTTTCCAAATGGAACAGCAGGATATCCTGCAACAATAAGAGGGGCTGAAGATGTCATATTGAGACGAAAAAAGAAATAGCATTGGCGCTGATTTAATAAACATCGGCGCAGTTTTATCAAACGACGTCGTTGTTTTATCAAACGACGTCGTTGTTTTATCAAACGTTGACGCAGTTTTAACTTTAGGGCGTACCTTGCTGGTCTTTAGTCTGTACTTCCAGACTTTTAGGATGGTGTTGACAAGGAACTGGTACTGTCATATCCGCGCTTAGAATAGGCAAACGGGAAAAGAAGTCGCTTATCCCGCTTATCTCGCAGTGGTGGTGCTGCGGGATAAGCGGGATAGTTGCGAGATAGTGCTGGTTCGGGTGCGGGATAAATTGTGATAGGTGTAGGATCATTGTGAGATAAGCGGGATAAGCGGGATATTTCCAGGTTTTGCTACTATCAACGCGCGTACGTGTACGCGCGCAGGTATATAATAGCGAAAGGGAAAATTATCCTACCTATCCTACCTATCCTACACCTAAATCAATGCTTCGCTCGACCTCTGGTCGCTTTGCTTGCAAAGAATGCTCAATGCTTAATGCTTAATGGTTTGCCCGTAGGTGTAGGATAGGTAGGATAGGTAGGTTATTTTCTTGTTTCAGTACTATATATATACGCGCGAGGAACCTGTAGAAAAGTGACCATTTCGTTTCTTAATAATAACAATTTGTTTCCTAGAAATTGGTGTTCGTGGCCCGGCCGTCTGAAAAGGTGACCTTTAGCGACGAAAGGATGACCTTTATCCGCGAAA
>JAEEGI010024383.1_pt1 | contig 11792 bp, 2 predicted proteins | sample 8958751 | NCBI WGS metagenome assembly JAEEGI01 (sample SAMN16246545, study PRJNA631951) | gut metagenome | biome: gut microbiome; feature: rumen; material: KS-attached | host: Bos | place: Iran: Karaj | collected 2018-10 | reverse complement strand
CGGCGGATCGCGCCGTCGGAAACGTTCTCCACGGGCACCGGGGCAGCCGGCTGATAGATCGTAAAGGGCAGCTCCTCGTCGGGCTCCGGCTGGGGCTGGGGCACCGGCTGAGGTTCGGGTTCGGGTTCCGGCTGGGGCTCGGGCTGAGGTTCCGGCTCTGGCTGGGGTTCCGGCTGAGGCTCTGGCTGGGGTTCCGGTTCGGGCTCGGGCTGGGGCTCCGGTGCCGGCTGAGGCTCGGGTTCCGGTTCGGGCTGGGGTTCCGGCTGAGGCTCGGGCTGGGGTTCCGGTTCGGGCTGGGGTTCCGGCTGAGGTTCCGGCTGGGGTTCGGGCTCGGGTTCCGGTTGGGGTCCCGGCTGGGGTCCCGGCTGGGGTTGCGGCTCCGGTTCGGGCTGAGGTTCCGGCTGCGGCTGGGGCTCGGGCTCCGGTTCGGGGTCTGGCTCGGGCTGGGGCTGCGGCTGAAGCTCCGGAAGCTCCACCGCCTGTTCCAGATGGAAGGCCCCCTCCTCAATGGTCATGATGGTATCCGGAAGGAGGATGCGCTTCACGTAGGTATTGTCGGCAAAGGCCCCGGCGGCGATGACGTTCACCGGGTTGGCGCCGATCATGCTGGGGACGGAGACCGTTTCCTCCCGGCCCAGATAGGCCGTGATGGTGACGGACTGGTCCTCCACGGTATAGCGGAAGTAGCCGTAGATGTAGCTCTCCGCGGCGAAGGCCGGAAGGCCGAGGGCCAGCGCCAGCAGCAGCGCCGCGAAAAATGAAACTGTTCTTTTCCTCATGGTCGTTCCTCTCAGGGGCGGGGGCAGGCGGCGTACCGCCTGCCCCCGAACGTGATCAATACTCGCCGCCGCCGTTACCGGTAGAGGTGGCGATCACATCCTCTGCGGCAAAGACGATGACTTCCATTTCCAGGTTTTCGTAGGTCTCTTTCATATTCTTTTCCTCCTGCTCCCCAATTTACGTATACGAATTGCTCACAAGGTCGCCGTACACGGTTTGCATTTCGCCGCTTACGTCGGTGTAGACCAGATAGGCTCTGACGTACCAGACCGTTCCGGCCTCTACCTTTCCTTTGGTGAACGAATACCGGTACGAATTCCCTGTCCAGGGATTGCCCACGGCGAACTTTGCAGTCGTGTCGTTGAACCCGTCTCCGCTGTTTGCCACAGCCGCATCATCGGTGGCAATGACGCCCGCTTTGACGATGGTGCAGCCCTCCGGCACGGTGCTCATGGAGACAAAGGTCAGCTTTTTGTTTGCGGGATCCGACGACATATTGACGATGGACGTAGTCCCCACGGCCTCTACGACTTCGGCGTCATCCACAAACACGGCGGTGAGCTCCACATTCTTTTCTGCGAAGAAGGTGTAGACCGGGCTGTAGCCGAGGATCGCGCTGCCGTCTGTCCAGTGGCTGAACTTCTTGCCCGCTGCCGGCGCAGCCGCCGTTACGGTGACCAGGTCGTTCTGCCGATAGCTCTCCTTATCCGCGGTGCCGCCGATGACGGTGACGGTATAGGTATCCGAACGGAGCACGTACACGGGCCGGATCGTCACGACCCTGTCAGCGGCGCTCAGGCCTCTCTGGATCGCCGCTTCCAGGGTATCGGTCCCGGCGTCATAGTCTCCGTCGCCGTCGAAATCCCAGCCCAGGGCCGTATAGCCGTTCCAGAAGGGAATCGAGGGGATCTCCATGGTCTCCCCCTCGGCGAGCTGCCTGCGCGCCATGACCTGTTCATAGGGGGATTCAAAGATCAGGGAAGCCTTGCCGTCGATCATGCTGTTGAAGATGGCCTTGACGGTCTGGGCTCCGGTCACCGTGAAGGTATACGTCGGGTTCCGGCTCAGGATATTTCCGTAGGCGTTGGCCCAGTATGCGAAGTTCTCCCCGGCCGTGGTGACCGTGATGCCGGAGCCGAGCCTGTAGCTGTCCACCACCTCGCTGTTCTGTGCGCTTCCGTTGATGGTAAAGGGACGACCGTCGCCGTTGATCGTCACGGAAGCGCTGCCGTTGGCCTGATACAGGGCCACCAGATCGGTATCCGCCGTGATGGTGAAGCTGTAGACCAGCGCGGAGCAGACCTGCTCGCCGCTCTGATACCAGCCCAGGAAGCTGTAGCCGGGGACGGCCTTGGCCGTCAGCGTGACTTCGTCGCCCTTGAAGAGCACTCCGTCCGGGCTGACCGTCAGGTCCACCGCCACGGCCCCGCCGTTGGTGTCCTGGGGAATGGGAGAGAGGAGGACCGGCTCCTTGCCGGGCTCGTTCACCACCACCTGCACGGTGGCCGTTTCGCCGCTGGCGGTGACGGTGACGGTGGTGATGCCGGCCTTCACGCCGGTGACGACGGCGTGGCCGTCGCTGTCCGTGTGGACCGTGGCGATGGTCTCATCCGCGCTGGAGTAGGTCAGCTCGTCGCCGGTGCTGGAGGAGACGCCCAGGGGCACGGACTCGCCCGCCGCCACCGTGAGCTTCTCGGCGTTCACCGAGAGGGTCGAGCCCACCATGCTGGACACGGGGTAGGAGCCGGCGTCGTTGACCAGAAGCTGGCCGGTGATCACGCCGACGGTGCCCGCCGTGACGGTGACCGCGAGCTGCGTGCCGTCCTCGGAACGGGAGGCCTTCAGCGCCGGGCCCTCCAGGGTCTGCACGTCCCATTCGATCAGGGACGGGTCGGTCAGCTCCACGATCTCGTCGGCCTGGGTCACGCCCACGAGCCGCAGGGTATGGTCGCCGGTCGACAGCTTCTTCTCCGTCTGGTCCCGGCCGTTCTCGTCAAACATGCGCACGCTCGTGATGGAGGCAAGGCGGCTGTTGCTGAGGGCGAAGCTCCTTTCCGCCCGGTTGCCCAGGTCGTCCTCCGCGATCAGCGTGACCTGGTGGCTGGAGACCGCTTTGTCCAGAGTGACGACGGCGGAGAATTCGCCGGTGGCGGGCTCGATGGACACCGAAGGCGTCAGCCTGGCGCCGGTGGTCACGTCGTAGAAGCTGATCTGCGCGTCCGGATCGGTCACGCCGGTGAAGGTCACCCGGCCGGTGGCGGCGTCAAAGCTGCCGCCGTTCTCGGGAGCGCTCACCAGGACCGTGGGCGCCTTGCTGTCCACGCCGAAGACGCAGCTCGCGCCGGAGGTGTCGCCGGCTTCCGTGACGCCGGTGAAGGAGATGACGTGCACGCCGTCGTCCAGGCCCGTCAGGTCGATCGTGGCGCTCGTCTTGTTCTCCAGGTTGCCCTTCCGGCCCTGACCGTCCACCACCCAGGCGCCGGTCACGGCCTTGTCGGCGCTGAGGGTGAGCCGGAGCTGCCCGCCGGTATAATAGGGGATGCTCACGGTCTCCTCGCCCCGCGGCTCCGCGCGCGTGACCGTGCTGCCGCCGGTGATGGTGACGTCTGCCGGAGCAGGCGCGGAGACGGTGAATTCCTTCAGGACTGCGTCGGAGTAGACCGGGACGCCGTTCACCGCTTTCCACTTGCGGATGCTGGCGGTGTAGCGGCCTTCGGAGAAGCCCAGGACGGCGGTCTTCGTGAGGGTCTCCTCGTTGGCCGTCACGCTGCCGCTCTCCGGCACGTCGGGGACCGGCGCCTCGAAGCGGCCGCCGACGGTCAGCATGCCCTTGTCGGGATTCTCCGCCGGAACGGTCAGCAGCCCGTCCGCCCCGGCCAGCGCCATTTCGCCGTTCCGGAAGAACAGCAGGTCGGTGAGGCCGGAGACGCTCTCGCCCTGCATGTCGGTAACGGTGAGGGCGTAGCCGTCAAAGTCGCCCTGGCCGGCGGTGATGGGGATGTTCACCTTCCAGTCCCCCGCGCCGGTGATGTCGCCGACGTCCTCGGGGGCGGCGGGGGTGTAGGGGTTCACAAAGTCAATATAATCGCTCTGGTCGATCTGGGAGGCCAGGGTATGGGCCTCGTCCTGCGCCATCAGGCGCACCGCGTATTCTCCGCTGGGAAGATCGGCGGGAAGCTCCGCCGTAAAGCTCGTGGGCAGGTGACCCTCCCCATCCTTTTCGATCCGGCCCAGCAGGGTGAGCTCGGACACGCTGCCGCCGGCGGCCTCCGCTTCCAGCTGGCTCTGCTCCACCAGGCAGACGTTCACGAAGTCGAAGCTGTCCAGGCTCGTGCCGTCGAGGCTCACGGTCAGCGTGCTGTCCTCCAGGGCCGCGGTGCAGCTGCTGAGGCCGGGCAGAGGATCCACGTCGTAGATGACCGCCTCCAGGGCGAGGTCGCTGGAGATCTTCAGACTGGTCACGCTGCTGTCCGTCACGGTGATGGCCAGGGAGGCCTTCCCGGTCTCCGCGCCCTCGGCCTTGGAGAAGCTGAGGTTGGCGTTGGCCGTGGGCTGCTCCGCAGCGTCCCTGTCGTGGTCCAGGAAGGTGAGGGCATAATCGCCGGTGTTGATGCTGTTCGCCTCGGCCAGTGCCGTCTCCGCGTCGGCGCTCTCCCAGGAGAGGAGGAGGATCTTGCTCTTGCCGTTGCTGCCCAGGGTGACCTGGATGCTCTTGCCGTCCGGCCCCAGCCGGAGGACGTTCTGCTGGCTGTCCGCAGGCCCGGCGGGGTCGTCGTCGGCCATCAGGATGGCGGTATTGCCGGCGTCCAGGTTGGTCCCGGGGACGGCCATCAGGGTGCGGTGGTTCTCCCGGTCGTAATAGACGGGCACGGCCTCCAGGGCGCGGTTGGACAGGCTCATCAGGCCGTCTCCGTCCTCGTCCTCCTTGCCGGCGGGGATGTTCTCGAACATCTCGTCGATGTCGGTGTCGAACTCCTGGCCCAGGCCCAGCAGCTCGGGGAAGGTGGGGTTGGCCTCGTTTTTGGAGCCCCAGTCGAATTCGCCCGACCAGTAGTAGCTGAAGCCGATGCCGATGCCCAGGGCCTCGGCCTTGCCGAAGATCCGCTCGGTGCTCACGCCCATGGACACGGCGCCCAGGGTCATGCCGCCGACGATGGGGATATCCTCGGGCAGGCTCAGCGCCGCCCGCAGGAAGAATTCAAAGAAGGGATTCGAGCCGTCGTAATTCACGTAGCCCACGATGTAGCCGCCGCCCTCGATCATGTCCAGCAGGTCCACCTGCACGGAGCTGATGAGCGCGAAGTTGGGATACCAGCGCAGGGCGAAGACGGCGCTGTCGAGGATGGGGATGCTCGTCGCCTGGATGCGCACGTCGCTGAGGGCGATGCCGAAGCCGGTGAGGCCCAGCTCCACCGTACCCTTGGCGACCATGAGCTGCAGGACCGAGAACTGGGCCTGCAGGATGAGCTTGATGGGCGGGACCTTGTCCTGCAGATAAATGGTGTCGTACAGGTCCTTGATGCCGCCGCCGCCGCCCTGCAGCCAGAGCACACCCCAGGGATCCAGGGGCTGGCCGGGGACGAAGCCGCCGATGAAGAACTTGAGCTCGTCGGGGATCAGGATGCCCAGGTCGTTGGCCTTCAGGTCCAGCAGGCCCTCCAGCTGCACGGTGGTGAAGTCCATCTGCCCGTTGACGCGGAATTCCACCTGGCCGATGGTGCGCAGGGTGAACACGCCCTCCAGGGACGGCATGCCGTAGACCAGGGGCGGGATGCCCACGCCCACGCAGAAGTTGAAGCCGATGAAGGAGTGGGCGCCGAAGAGGATGTCGCTGACCTGCACGCTGCCGGAGAAGCTCATGCCGCCGTCGTCGTCGTCATAGAAGCCGTTGGACAGGTTCGCGTCGGCCCGGTCCTTGTTTTTCTCGCTGAAGGATTTGGACTGTTCCCGGATGTCGTAGGCCTCGTTCCAGCTGCGGATCTCCTCCGGGCTCATCTGCGTCTCTTCGGAGCCGGAGAAGCCCTCCAGCTCGTCCGCGCCGGGGATGATGCAGGACAGGTCCAGGCCCGCGCCGAAGCCCACGGTGCGCGTCGCGAGCTTTCCCGTTTCGTCGAACATGGCGCCCAGCTCCGCGTAGCGGAAGTCGAACATCACGCCCATGAGGTACTGGGCCACCACGCCCGCTCTGGGCCAGAGGAGCGCGATGGATTTGTCCATCATGTCGTCGCGCTCGCCGGCGTCGTCGTATTCAATGAGGGAGTAGCGGTTGTCCGCCTTCAGCTCGGTGAAGCAGCAGACGCCGGAGAAGACCCGGCTGCCGACGCCGGCTGTGGTCACGCGGCAGTTGAGGTCCACCTTGACGCTGCTCTTCTCCCAGCCGCCGTCGTCCTCCGTGATCTGCTTGATGGTGACGTTGCTGCCGGACTCATAGTGGGAAAACTCCAACGCGTCGCTCATGGTGACCGACGTTCCCTCCGGGAGGGACGCCACCAGGTAGGCGCCGAACTCTTCGCCGTCCGAGAGCTCGCCCTGCGCGCCCTCCGGCAGGGAGTTGGTGAGGTTGTCAAATACGCCCCGGAAGAGCATGAGGACGTTTTCCTCGGGGGTCCCCGAGCGCCTCAGCCAACCCTCGTATTCCGACTCGCTGGGGAAGGTCCCGACCTTGTAGCTCTGGCGGGAGCCGTTATCGTTGTCCTCCCGGTATACGGCCACGAAGCCGTAGGTCTCGCAGCGATAGCGCGCGTCGTCCACCACCTGGAATTCCAGCGCCTTGGCGTTGAGGTCCTCCCGGGTCTCCTGGGTGTAGTCCACCGTGACCTTGTATTCCCCGGCGGGCAGGTTCCCGTCGATGGTCACGGACATGAGGCCGGAGCCGTCCTCGTTGATGGCGAAGGCCGCCGTGGGAAGGGACAGAACGGTCTCCGTGCCCCGGATCGGGGCGCCGTCCTTGCGGCTGAGCTTCAGGGTGTAGGCGTCGTTGGCCTCGGCCTCCAGCCCGGCGAATTTCATGCCGGTGACGTTGAAGATCCGGTGGCCCTCGGTGTGGAAGATGTTGGGCGAGGAGCCGGTGAGCTGGATGTTCGGCAGCTTTTCCTCGGAGCCGGGGACCAGGATGTACTTCCTGGCCTCGCCGATGAGGTCGTTCTCCACCGGCCGGCCGTCCATGGAGTTGGTCATATCGTAGACCTTGAAGTGGATGCGCCCGTAGTTGGCCTCCGCGGCCATGGCGGCCTGGAATTTCCACTCGCCCAGGTTGTTGGCCTTCTGGCCGGGGGCAAAGTCGTTCAGCTCCACGTAGTAGGGGTTGTCGTAGCCGTAGGTCCTGCCTTGGCCGTCGGTGGCCGAGCCATCGCTGTTCAGCACGGAGATGCCGCCGCTGGCGTAGGCGTAGATGCGCACCCTGCCGTAGGTCGTCTGGGAGGCGTTCTGCAGGATCGTCCGGGCGGTGAAGCGGCCGCCGTCGGCAAAGGCCTGCTCACTCTCGTCGGCAAAGCCCAGCTGGTCGATGGTCTGGAGGTTGACGGCCACCTGGTAGCCCTCCACCCGCTCGTTGGAATACAGGCCGTAGTTCAGCATCGTGGCGGCCGAGGCGTTCGGCGAGAGCCTGCCCAGGCTGTAGTACAGGGCGACGGCGCTGTCCGAGGTCAGGTGCCGGGCGTTGAAGGCGTTGGTGAAGTTGAGGGTGGGGTCCGGCGCATAGTCGTAGACCGTGGAGGCCAGGCTCGCCCAGTGGGCGAGGACGGTCCTCACCGGCTTCTGCTCGACGCCGTCCAGGGAGCCGTTGAGGATGTACCCGGTCACCAGGGGGTCGGCGGGGTCGTCCATCATGTAGATGGACTTGTCGTAGCCGTCCTCTCCCAGCGCCCGCTCATAGCTGACCGGCCCCGTGGGGTCGCCCACGTTGTAGTAGGCGTAGTCCTTGCCGCCCATGGCGGTGTCCAGCAGGACGCGGATGGCCACGGACGCATCGTCTCCGCCCAGGTTCTCGGCGGTGTAGCTGATGGCGACCATGCCGTGGGCGTCGTTGCCCGTGGGCTGCAGCTCGATGTTCTGGGTGACGGTGACGCTGTCCACGGTCCAGACCGCGGTGATCCGCGTCCCGTCGTTCGTGACGGCGACGGGGTTGCCCCCTTCGTCGTAGCTCTTGCCGAAGATGTAGTCCTTCGTCACGCCGCCTCTGGTGATGCGGACGGTGGTGAAGGAGGTGTCGTCCTCGCCGGGCCACAGGAGGTTGGCGTTCTCGTCCCCCTTCACCAGCTTATCGCCGGCGACGGTGCGGATGTAAAACGCGCCGGTCTGCTTGGACACGTCCACGTGGATCGCGTTGTTCTCCAGCCAGGAATCTCTGTTCAGGCTCTCCGTCAGGGAGTTGGCCCCCGCGGCCAGGATCTCCCCCGGCAGGAGCGACGTGAGCAGGACTGCCGCCAGCAGCAGGGAAAGCAGCTTGACAAGGCTGCCGTGTGTAGTTTTCCTCATATCGCCCACCTCCTTAATTCGCAGTCTCTACATAAATGTAGGTGAGTACCTCGGTGCGGTCCCGGTTCCGGGCCAGCACGGTGTAGAAGCCGTCCTGGGGAGCCGTGAAGAGAAGGCTGTCCGTCCCGACGGCGGAAGCGTATTTCATCCGCGCCGCCGTCATGATCCCCGGCCGGATGGCCAGGTAGACGCTGTTGTCCCCCGTCAGGCCGCATTCGCCGGTGATATTGAAGTCCTTCGTATCCAGGACCAGGGTGCTCATGGGCACGGTGTCCTTCCCGTTCACTTTGATGATGGGATCGTTGGGGCCCTTGACGTAGAGGTTCCGCTCCAGCGTGGCCGTGTTCCCCGCCGCGTCGCTCACGGTGTAGGTGACGACGTGCAGGCCGGCGGAATTGGAGGCCCCCGTGACGTCGACGGACCCGGTGAGGGAGCCGTCCACCTTATCGTAGGCGCTCACGTCCGCGAGCAGCAGCGTCCGGATCTGGGAGACCGCCATGCCCGTGTCGGCAAAGACCGTACCCTCGCCGGAATAGGAGATGGCGGGAGCGACCCGGTCCAGGTGGGTGACGATCCAGGCGTAGACCTCCCTGCCGGTGTTCATATCCGTGAACTTGAGCACCTGGATATCGGCGGTGTCCGAGACCGTGACTTCGTTCCAGGTCTTCGCCGTGAGGGAGACCGCAGCCCCCTCCGCGCCGTCCGCAGTGACGGTGAGCGTGGCCGCCTTGTTGGGGTAAACGTAGATGGTGGTCCCGGTGTACTTCAGCTCCGAGACGTTCTTCAGCGCGCCCTCGTCGGAGGCCTCGGTGTTGAAGCTGACGGAGAGGGTGGCAGCGTCGACGTCGGCCAGGGCCTCCGCCGTAAGCGCGTACTCGGCGGTGTTGCCCGCGTCGTCGGTGAAGCGCAGCGTCACCGGCGTGCCGGACTTGGCGGTGTAGATGAAGCTCGTTCCCTTCACGCCGATGGGGTACCTGGTCACGACCTCTTCACTGCCGACCGTCTCGGTGGTGCAGGCTGCGGCCAGGTTGGAGGTGAAGAGCTCGCCCTCCGCGCCGGACACCGTGAAGCGGAACTCCTTGGAGGTCTTATCCTCCGCAAGCTTCGGCTCTCCGTCCAGCGCCACGCTGGGCCCGGACTTGTCGATGACGGTCACGGCGGGAAGCTCGTAGTAGCCGGTGAGGCCGCTGGTGTCGCTCCTGGCGGCCAGGATGAGCGGGCTGGCCACGTTGTCCGTCCAGGTGATCTCGACCACGCTGGTGGAGAAGGACAGCCGGACCTTCCCCGCGTCGGCGGCGCTCAGGGCTTCGCCCACGTGGTTCTCCGCGTCCTTGTCATAGTAGTACAGCGCCGCGGAGCTGAGGCCCTTGTCGGTATTCAGGGCGGCGATGACGTTCCGGCTCGTGGGGCCCGCGCCCTCGGTATCCGGGGTCAGGTTGTTCACCGTGCCGCTCCAGCGGATGGAGGTGACGGAGGGCGCCTCGGTGTCGATGCCCCGGACCTGCACCTTGACGCTGGATTCGTTGCCGTAGGCGTCCTTATAATAGAAGGTATAGTCCTCGTTGGTCGCAAAGTCGGTGTAGAAGCCGGTCCGCTGGCCGGTGACCGTCCCGTCGGGAGCGTACACGTCGTAGATGGTGGAGAGGATGTCCCGGGAGTTCTGCTCGCCGGTGACGATGGGATAGATCTGCTCGTCGGCCTCCGGCTTGAAGGCCACGCGGACGCGCTGGGTGCCGTCCCCGGCGGTATACAGGCCGTAGACGGGGGTGACCTCCGGCGCCGACTTGTCCAGGGAGCCGACGACGATGCCGGTCAGGCTGCTGGTGTTGTTCGCGTTGTCCGAGACCGTGAGGCTGAAGGTCCCGTTCTCCCGGACGGTCACGGTGTTGTTCGCGCCGACGACGGCCACCGTGGGATCCGAGCTCACCACCGTGCAGGCGGCGGGGGCCTCGTCGACGATCTCAAAGCGGAGGGTGAAGAGATTGGCGCAGCTGGCGGCGATGGCCGCGTTGATGGCCGCAACGGCCTCCTCGTTGAGGTTGACCGTCTGCCCCTCACCGTCGGAATAGACGGTGGTCTCCCCGTCCTCGGAAAGGGTAAAGGTGCCCAGGTTCTTGGCGACCCCGCCCAGATTGGCGGCCAGGTAGACGGTGGCGGTGGGGGGGTCGTTCTCTGCCGCCGCCGGGGCGCTGATCGTCGCCGGGCAGACGGCGGTGACATTGGCCGTGTTGCCCGCCCGGTCCCGGACGGTGAAGGTCTTGGGTTCGCCGGCCTGCGCGCCGTAGAAGAAGGTGCAGCTCAGGCCGCCCTCCAGGCCCTCGATGGGCTCATCCGCCGTCACGTCCGCCCGGATCGGGCGGGTGGTCTCCGTCACGTCCGTCGGGACCGGCTCGCCGGTGTCGGCGAAGACGCAGCTCACAACAGGCGTCGGCGGGGTCTTGTCGATGGTGGAGACGGGGATGGTCTTGCTGCCGGTGCGGAGATAGCCCGGATCGTCCGCGGCCTCCGCGTCCGTGTGATAGCCCACAATGACCCATTTGTCATTGATAAATTCCTCGATCGTCTCTGGATACCGGTATTCCACGGTGATCGTGCCGTTGGCGGGCATGAGGACGGTGGCGTTCCAGGGCTGGGAGGCGTAGATGCTCACCCGCTCGTCGTTCTCGTCGAAGGTCCCGCCGTTCTCGCCCCAGAGGGTCACGGTGATGCCGGTGATCTCGCAGGTGGAGGTGCCGTTCTCGGTCTTGACCCGGTCGCCCTTCAGGGTCACCAGCACGTCCTCGTTGGTCCGGGTGGCGGGGGAGAAGGTCGCGTGGACGCCCATTTCATCCGAGCCCGGGCCGAAGGCGGTGATGTTGACCACGTCTTCGTGCTTCGTGCCGAACACGTCCGTCCAGTTCACGGTCACGCTGCCGTTTTCCGCGACGCTGGGCAGGAGGATGGCCTGCTCGGTCCGGTAGTACGATGCGCTGGACCCGAAGCGGCCGGTGAGCTTGTCAAAGTAACGGGTGCGCACGCAGCCGTCGGTGAACACGCCGTAGTCCGTGGTATAGCTCTCCACGCTGAGGGCGTAGGGGAGCTCCACATTTTCTTTGTCCACGTCACTCTGGCGTACGACACTGACCTTGACGCAGCCGTCGTTGGTGAAGTAGCTGCCTGCTCCGTCACGATCCAGCTCCGGCAGCATACTTTTGACGCTGTCCACCCAATCCTGGTCGAGCCCGATGTTCAGGCCCGCGTACTCCATTTCCGGATCACCCTGCACATACTGGACCTCCGGAGCCCAATCCGGGAGCTCTGCATATCCGGGAATGAAGACGTCGATCGGGTCCCCGTCAGCATTCCGGTCAGCAAACGCCTGATACCAGCCGGAATTGTCTTTGGCGCCTGCTTTCAGGGTATAACTCTCGCCGGAGACCTCGAGCTTATAGTCGTCCTCATTTTTGTTCAGGAACGTGACGTCCACAGTTCTGGAATTGCCGTAAGTGTCCGACAGCTCAAAGGACATGATGATGTCGCCGTCCAGCTCGCAGGGC
>JAEEGI010024375.1_pt1 | contig 11794 bp, 7 predicted proteins | sample 8958751 | NCBI WGS metagenome assembly JAEEGI01 (sample SAMN16246545, study PRJNA631951) | gut metagenome | biome: gut microbiome; feature: rumen; material: KS-attached | host: Bos | place: Iran: Karaj | collected 2018-10 | reverse complement strand
ATGTCCGCGCATTGGGAGGCGCTTTGTTCTGCGAACGTCGCTATGGGAGGGTCTTCACTTTCCATAATGGCGCGGATTCTTATTATTCTGTCCGGGGATGGAGAGGATATATATGCCTTTAGGAAAGGCGGAATACTATCTAGAGCACAGAATAGACTGTGCTTTTTCTTTTTATCAAGAACAGACTCTGATTGAACATGATGACTTCAGCTTGATAGCTTAAAAAAGATTGAATATAATAACATATGTTATAGTATAGGTGACATTATGCCCAGGAAACCGACGACGACAAAAGACGAAATGATCGAAGCAGCCTTCCAGCTGATCAGAAGGGAGGGATCGTCTGCTCTGACTGTCAGAAGACTGGCTGATGAACTTGGCTGTTCAACACAGCCTATCATGTATCAGTTTCCGAATCTGAAAGAACTGACGGATCTGACATATGAAAGGGCAGATATGTTTCATACGGGATATATCCTTTCGGATGATGACTTCATGGAGATAGGACTGAGGTATATAAGATTTGCTGATGAAGAGCCTCAGCTGTTTCGCTTTCTGTTTCAGTCCGGACGATTTGACGGGTTTAATCTCATCGATCTGATACGTGATAATGTCGATGATTCGATAATCGCTGCAGCTGCCAGGGACATGGAGATGGACCAGGCGCAGGCCATGGAATGCTTCGAGATACTGTTTGCCATGGTTCACGGTTATGCCAGTCTCGTAGCGAACAATGCCATCGAATATAATGAAGGATCGATGAGAAAGATTCTCGACACGGCAGCCGGAGGATTGATGGGAGCGTTATGAATATAAAAGGAGAGATTGTATGGAAAAATCAACATTGAAAAACAAAGGTACGATGGTCACGCTGGCTGGAATCGCCATGATGACCGTGATGATAGTGATCAAACTGATCCTGCCGGGATCATTGTTTTCCGGCTATGCGCTTATCGTAGGCATCGCTTCATTTTTTATTGTGGAAGCTCTCGAAAAAACTCCGGATGATGAATCCGGACTGCGTTTCAGGACGTTTCCGAACGATCTGAAAAAACCGCAGGTCCTGCTGTGGGTCCTGCTGCCGGTAGTTCTCACGATAGCGGTTTTGATCTGTGGAAAGCTTTTCTTTGAAGACTTTTACAGGCAATACATCGAACACGTGATCGGAAGGACGAGTCTAGAAATGGATCTTGGCAATTTCCTGACCTGGGGACTGACAAGTGTGATCACGGTCCTTGGCGAGGAGATCGCATTCCGTGGATTCCTTCTCGGTAAAGGCAGCAAGATCCTTCCGACGACGGTATGTCTGATTGGCTCGGCAATCCTCTTCGCACTGGCGCATATTGCGACCGGTAGTCAGGCGATAGTATTCTATGATCTCTTCGGAGTCTTCTATGACGCCATCTTCTATGCACTTGCATTCCTAAGATCCGGAAACTGTCTCGTCAGTTATGTTCCTCATTGTCTCAACAATTTTCTCGGACTGCTGCTGGTGAAAGTTCTCTTCAAATGAGCGATCATTAAGATGATCATACAAGGGATCTGTCTTGAACAGACTTTCGGAAGGACCTCATATCATCGCTGTCAATTTCGATGACGGAAAAGTCGAGACGACTTTGACAGTGAAGAAGGCATCTTCACCGACGCCGACTCCTGGAGCGGAACCTGTCAGGATTCCGGTCACTTCTTATCAGATGCCGGTGACAGGGATCGATTAAGTGCAGCTCAGACATGACAGACAAGAAAAAAGTACGGATGATTCCGTACTTTTCACATTCTCTGGTCCTCCGAGTCGGAGTCGAACCGACATGGGTTGCCCCACACGAGTTTGAGTCGTGCGCGTCTACCTATTCCGCCATCAGAGGATTGCTTTTATATTATAGCACAATGATATAACTTTGATAAAATATTGTTGATGAATCTGGAAGACCTTAAACTGACGCCAAAAAGAAGGGAGATCTGCGAACGTCTCGAACTGCACGACAGCAGTGATATCCTTTCCTATTATCCTTACAGATACGAAGAATTCATATCTGTACACTATGATGATTTCCGTGTCGGATCACAGGTCTGCTTCGCCGGCGAACTGGTGAGTTATCCCAGCACGTTCCGCAAAGGAAGACTGGCTACGACCCGTTTCAAAGTGCTGTATGAAGAAGAAGTGCTCACCGTAACGATATTCAACCGTCCATGGATCAGGAATCTTGATACGAATCAGGTCATTACCATCATAGGCCGATATGACGGAGCGAACAAAGTCACCGCTTCCAACTACTACACGAATGACATTCTAGGAACGATCATTCCTTCTTATCCAAGCAAAGAGGGCATTTCGCAGAATGAGATCAAGAAGCTGATCGCGTATGTCATGGCAAAATGCGGTGACGAGCTGAAGGACGATCTTCCGGAAGAACTGAAAAAGAGCCATGGCCTGATCGATTATATGACAGCGATCGAAAACATCCACAGGCCTTCGAACAAAGAGCTTTTAAGCAAAGCGCTGAGCCGTCTGAAATACGAGGAATTCCTTCGTTTCTATCTGTCGCTGAGCATCCTGAAGGGGAATACCACCGAAAAAATGAAAGAAGCCAAACGGTTCGACGATGCGGATATCGATGCCTTTATCGCCTCCTTAGGTTTTTCTTTGACCGAAGACCAGCAGACTGCCGTACAGGATATCCTGAAGGACTTGCGCTCGGAAAAGATCATGTACCGGCTGGTACAGGGCGAAGTCGGTTCCGGCAAGACCGCCGTTTCGATGATCGGCTTGTATGCAAATCATCTGGCAGGATACCAGGGAGCGCTGATGGCGCCCACGGAGATCCTGGCAAAACAGCACTATGAATCGCTTAAGAAACAGTTTGAGCCGTTTGGAGTGAATGTAGGTCTGTTATATAGCGCAATAGAAAATGATAGAGATATCAAGAAATCGCTGGAGAACGGGGAGATCGATGTGATCGTCGGGACGCATGCGTTATTCTCCGAAGACGTCCGATACAAGAATCTGGGGCTGGTAATTGCGGATGAGCAGCACCGTTTCGGCGTCCGGCAAAGACAGGCATTGAAAAGCAAAGGCCACAATGCCGATTTCATCATGATGTCGGCGACACCGATCCCCAGGACCCTGGCTTCATCGATCTATGGCGATATGGATGTATCGACGATCGCGACCATGCCTGCGAACCGCAAGGGATGCAAGACTTATCTGATCCGGCAGAACAGCATCATTTCGATCCTGGATCAGATCAAAACAAAACTCGAAGAAGGACGGCAGATCTATATCATCGCTGCCGCCATCAGCAGAAACGAAAGCTACAAAGCCAAAGACGTCGAAGGGCTTTATGAATCGTTAAAGGATGTTCTGAAACCATATCGGACCGAACTGCTGCATGGCCGTCTGTCCAATGAAGAAAAAGACAGGATCATGAATGATTTTGAGAATAACCGCATCCAGGTGCTGATCTCTACGACGGTCGTGGAAGTCGGGGTCAATGTGAAGAATGCGACGATGATGATCATTTACGATGCGGATAAATTCGGATTGTCCCAGCTGCATCAGCTGCGGGGAAGGGTACAGCGTTCCGTCTATGAAGGTACCTGCTATCTGCTGACGGATGCCCAGGAAGAAGAGACCCTGAACCGTCTGAAGATCCTTTGCCGTACCAACGACGGGTTCGAGATCGCCTATGAAGATCTCAAGATGAGAGGTCCGGGGGATATTCTCGGCACGAGACAAAGCGGCCTTCCAACCTTTATCCTCGGCAACCTTCTCGAGGATACGCGCTTTATCGATGCCGCCAGGAAAGACGCCAAGCTGATTGCCGATCACTTGGAGAAGGAAGACTATAAAAACTATTATGATAAGCTCAGCAAACTGACTGCGAAAAACTATCTGGGCTAGGTTATAATGTTGATATGAACGTTTACGATTTTCTGGATGAGTATGAAATACCATACAGCGATAAAAAACTGATCGATCAGGCTTTTGTGCATTCTTCTTATGTCAATGAGCATAAGGATGCGATCGGCAACAACGAACGTCTGGAATTCATGGGAGATGCCGTATTGCAGGTCTATTCGGCAGACCGTCTCTATCATATACAGCCGGAACTTCCGGAAGGCCTGATGTCGACAAGACGTTCCAATCTGGTTTCTGAAAAAGCCCTGGCGCAGATCGTCCGCGAGAACGGACTGAATGAATTCCTGCTGCTGGGCGCAGGAGAAGAAAAGACCGGAGGAAGGGACAGGGATTCGATCATCGCCGACATGTTCGAGGCGTTCATCGGAGCGATCTATCTCGATCAGGGGATGGATGTCGCGTTCTGTCTTCTTGATGATCTGATGCAGAAACATATCGAGGAGATCGATGAGAAGACTTATGATTATAAAACCAGACTTCAGGAGTTCGTTCAGGCGGATTCCCGAAAGTCGATCGTTTATGAGACCGTTTCCGTGGAAGGTCCGAATAACAGTCCCCGTTTCGAAGTCGTCGTCAAGATCGACGGTCTGACTTATGGCAAAGGCGTCGCTTCCAGCAAGAAGCAGGCACAGAAGAATGCAGCGAAGGATGCACTCGAAAAACTTGCATGAATTTTGATATCCGTTATTTCATCGATGAGTTTCATTATACCGACGATAAGGCGGCTTTTTTAGCCGATTTCAGGGTCGTGGATGTCCTGTATCGCAGGAGTCTGGATTTCGCTTATATCAAAGCGGAAAACGACAAGGTGCTGCCTTACGGGATCTATATGGATCTGATCAGCTACTTCAATAAACACGGCTTGAACAATCTGAAACTGTACATCAAAGCCAAGGATCAGGAACTGCCGATCAAAGAGATCAATCTCTATCTGGAAAGCTACGCGCATGATCATGACGCATTCCGGACCTGCGTCCCTCTGATCAAAGAGGACGGTTTCGTTCTATCCTATACGGATAAAGAGGAATATGAGAAAGACCGGGAGAATCTGGATGATCTGAAGCTCTATTTCTATGACCTCGGCTATCGCAAGCAGATCGATATGCAGCACAAGGAGATCGACCGCGAGCCGGTCATCGAAGAACGGCAGGCGATCGCTGTTGCCCGGCCGAAAACCGAAATCAAAAGGGAAGATAAGCCCGCTCAGCAGCAGAATCAGTACCGCAGCCGCAAGAAAGAATACCGGGAGCTGAAACTGAGCGATCTTTTCGATGGCATCGAATCGGTCAAATGCCGGGGCAAGATCTTCAAAGTGGATGAACGCAAGACCAGGACGGGCATCACGATACAGACTTTGTATGTGAAAGATGAAACGGATGCGATCGTCGTCAAGGTCGTGGAAAACAAGCGGTTCAATGCCGAGATCCTGAAGCAGAACAAGGAAGGCCAGTGCGCTTACTTTTATGGCAACTATCATTTCGATCAGTATGCCAGAGATGTGCTGTTCGAACCTGATCAGATCGAATACATCGAGGATTTCGATGTATTGAATGATGAAGAACCGGAAAAGCGCGTAGAGCTGCATGCCCATACCAAGCTGTCGGAAATGGATGGCGTATCTTCGCCGGAAGAGGTCGTCAAAGCCGCCTACAAGATGGGACACCGGGCAGTGGCGATCACCGATCATTTGTGCCTGCAGGGTTTCCATGAAGCATATGGCGCTTATAAAGGAATCAGAAAAAAGAATCCGGATGCGGATTTCAAAGTCTTGTACGGCTGCGAAATGAACATGGTCTCGCCGACTTTGAATATCGTATACAATTCGAACGATGATCTTTTGAATGATCTGGAATATGTCGTCTTTGACTTGGAGACCACCGGTCTTTCGACCAGGTATGACTATATCATCGAATTTGGCGCGGTCGTGATGCGAAAAGGCAGCGTCGTGGAAGAAAAGGACTTCTTCATCAAACCGATGATCGACCTGTCTTCCAATATCAAGAAACTGACGCATATTTCGGAGGATGATCTGCGGAATGCCAGAACGTTTGCGGAATGCAAAGACGAGATCTTTGATTTCGTCAAGGACCGGGTGCTGGTTGCCCATAACGCTTCCTTCGACTTCGGCTTCCTGAATTCCGAACTGGCCAGGATCGGAGAGGAACCTTTAAAGAATCCGGTCATCGATACTCTGGATCTTTCACGATCGCTTCTAAAGAACCGGAGAGCCTACCGTCTTGGCAATATGTGCCGGGCTTACAATATCCCATACGATGAAGACATAGCGCACCGTGCCAATTATGATGCCGATGTGCTGGCTCAGGTCTTCAATTTCATGCTGAAGGATCTGGCAAAGGCGGGAGTCAGAACCTTGAACGATCTGAAAGATTTCCAGGATGACCAGGCTTTTGTCAAGAACAGAGCCTTCCATACGACGGTTCTATGCAAGAACGCGGAAGGCTTGAAAGATCTGTTTAAACTGATCTCGATCTCCAATACCGAAACGCTGGCCGTTTTCGGCAAAGCCAACACCAAGGATGCGAATTCCGAATTCATCGCGGAACCGCGTATCTTTAAAGAAACGATCGCCGCCCACCGGAAGAATCTGCTGATCGGTTCGGCATGTCTGAATGGCGAAGTGTTTGAAATCGCGTCGACGAGATCCAGGGAGGATCTGGCGGAAGCCATCTCTTTTTACGACTACATCGAGATACAGCCATTAGAGAATTACCGTTTCTTATATGAAGATAGGGAACTGTTTGATAAGGAAAGGCTGAAGCATTATCTGCGGGATATCATCGATGAAGCCTTGAGGCAAGGCAAGACCGTCGTAGCGACGGGAGATGTCCATTATGTATACCGCGATGAAAAGATCCTTCGCGATGTCTATATTTCGGCACAGGCGATCGGCGGCGCCCATCATCCTCTCTATCTTTTCGACAAAGAAAAACGGGCGAAACAGGTCACCCCGGACCAGCGTTTCCTGAATACCAGAGAAATGCTGGAAGCATTCGCGTGGCTGGAGGATGAAAAGCTGATTCGCGATATGGTCATCCATAATCCGAACAAGATCGCCGATCTTTGCGAGAATGTCAAGCCTTTTTCCGATGAGCTGAGACCGCCTAAGATCGACGATGCGATCGCAGTCGCCCGCCGCTGCAATATCATCGAAGAACCGTTCACCGAACGGCATGATGTCATTTCCGCCGATGAATATCTGAAAGAATACGTATATTACAATGCGCATCAGATCTATGGCGATGTTCTGGATGAAACGATCGCAAAACGTCTGGAGACGGAACTGAACAATATCATCAGCCATGGCTATGGCGTCATTTATTTCGTCTGTCATCTTCTGATCAAACGATCCAACGATGACGGCTATCTGGTCGGTTCGCGTGGTTCTGTCGGATCTTCCCTGGTGGCGACCATGTCCAATATCACGGAAGTCAATCCGCTGGCTCCGCACTATATCTGCCCGCATTGCCACAAGCTGATCTGGATGAAAGATGTGGCTTCGGGCTATGACTTGCCGGATAAGACCTGTCCGGAATGCGGAAGCCTGATGAACGGGGACGGACAGAATATCCCGTTCGAGACCTTCCTGGGATTCGATGGCGACAAGATCCCGGATATCGACCTGAATTTCTCCGGCGACTATCAGCCGAAAGCCCATCTTTTTACCAGAGAGATCTTCGGTCCGGAGAACGTCTTCCGGGCGGGAACGATCTCGACGGTCGCGGAAAAGACTGCATTCGGCTATGTGACGGGCTATTGCGAAGAGAAAGAAATCGAAAACATGTCCAGAGCCCAGAGACAGCGTCTGGCATCAGGCTGCGAAGGGGTCAAGCGGACGACCGGTCAGCATGCCGGCGGCATCGTCGTGCTGCCTGATGATATGGAAATCGAGGATGTCACCCCGATCCAGTATCCGGCCAACGATCCGGAAGCGGCATGGCGTTCGACCCATTTCGAATATCATGATTTCTCGGATAACCTTCTGAAGTTCGACCTGCTTGGCCATGTCGATCCGACGGCAATGCGTCTGTTCGAGAATATCTCAGGCATCGATGTCCGCACGATTCCGATGAATGACGAGAAAGTGCTGTCTTTGTTCTATTCGCCGAAAGCCTTGAATATCATCAATCCGAACTATCATGAAGAGACCGGAGCGGCAGGACTGCCGGAATTCGGTACTTTGAATACCAGAGGCACGATCGAGGAAACACGCCCGCATCTGTTCTCGGAACTGGTACAGATCTCGGGTCTTTCCCATGGCACGGACGTTTGGCGCGGAAATGCCCAGGAACTGATCCATAACGGCATCCGTCTGTCGGATGTCATCGGCTGCCGTGACGATATCATGACGACGCTGCTGGGTTACGAGCTCGAGCCTTTGGACGCCTTCAATATCATGGAACATGTCCGTAAGGGAAAGAGCCTGACCGAAGGCGAAGAGACGCTTCTGCTGGATCACAATGTGCCGAAATGGTACATCGAGTCCTGCAAAAAGATCAAATACATGTTCCCGAAAGCGCATGCGGTCGCCTATTGCATCATGGCGGTCCGGGTGGCCTGGTTCAAGGTCCACCATCCGGAGTATTATTATGTCTCGTTCTTTACTTTGAGATGCGATGCCTATGAGATCGAAACCATGATCAAGGACGCGGATCTGATCTATGCGAGGATGCAGGAACTTCTGACAAAGATGAACAACAAGGAAGCTTCCAAGAAAGAAAGAGATATCTTCGATACTCTTGAAGTCTGCTACGAGATGGTTTCTAGAGGCTACAAGATGACCAATATCGATCTGAACCGTTCGCTTGCGACCGAATTCCTGGTAGATCCCGAGGATCATCATAAGATCATTCCGCCATTCAAGATCCTGGATGGTTTAGGGGATAACGTTGCGGAATCGATCGTCAGCGCCAGACAGGAGCAGGAATTCCTGTCGAAGGAAGATCTGCAGAACCGGACGCTGCTGTCGCAGACGCTGATCAAGAAGCTGGATTCTTTAGGGGTATTGAACCATCTCGATGATACGAACCAGATGACACTGTTCTAGGAGGAAAAACATATGTTGATTGACAAACTGCTGGATTATGTCCGTTACGATACGATGAGTACGGAAAACTCGGAAACGTTCCCAAGCACGGAAGGCCAGCTGGTGCTGGCGAAACATCTGCTGGATCAGTTGAAGGAACTGGGTCTGGACGAGACTGCGATGGATGGATACGGCTATGTCTACGGCTATCTGCCGGGAGATCCGGAGTATCTGACCATCGGTTTCAATGCCCATATGGATACTTCCGAACAGGCTTCAGGACACGATGTGCAGCCCCGCATCATCGAATCCTATGACGGAAAGGATATCCGTCTGAATGAGAATGTCGTTACGGAGGTGGAACGTTTTCCCAATCTTCTGGATTATGTCGGAAAAACGCTTGTCGTGACCGATGGAAATACGCTGCTGGGAGCAGATGACAAGGCAGGCATCGCCTGCATCATGGAAGTGCTGGAAACGCTGGTGAACCATCCCGAAATCAAGCATGGCCCGATAAGAGTCTGTTTCTCTCCGGATGAAGAGATCGGCAAGGGAACGTTGCATTTCGATTATGACCGTTTCAAAGTAGATTTCGCTTATACCTTGGATGGCGATAAGCCAAATCGGATCGAATATGAGAATTTCAATGCCGCCAGCGCAAGAGTCAAGGTAAGAGGCATTTCCGTTCATCCGGGCAGCGCGAAGAATGCGATGGTCAATGCTTCGACGGTGGCGATGGAATTCCATGGGATGCTGGATCCGGAGGCGATTCCGGAGAAGACGGAAGGCTACGAAGGTTTCAATCATCTCGTAGGCATGTCCGGGGATGTGGAAAAAGCGCAGCTGCACTACATCATCCGTAATCACGACTATGATCTTCTGCAGAAACAGAAACATGATTTCGAGATCATCCGCGATACATTGAATCAGAAATACGGTTATGAGGTCATAGAACTGACGCTGGAAGACAGTTACCGTAATATGCGGGAATGCTTCATCGGACATGAAGAACCGATCGAACTGGTCAGGAAAGCGATGGAGCAGACAGGCCTTGATTTCGAAACGGTAGCGATCCGCGGCGGTACGGATGGCGCAAGCCTGACCTGGAACGGCGTTCTGTGCCCGAATATCGGCACGGGCGGACAGAATTTTCATGGAGTCCATGAATTCTGGTGCAAGCAGGATGGCGAGAAAGTCGTCGAACTGGTGCTGACTTTGCTTGGACTGGCGAAAAAATAAAGAATGCTGATCCTGTTTGTCATTCTGATCATTTCCTATCTTCTAGGCAGCATCAGGATCAAGGGGGTATCGTTCGGTCCTTCCATGATCATGCTGGTATCGCTGGTATTCGGCCATTTCGGTTACCGAGTCAGCGATCAGATCAAAAATCTGGGACTTTTGCTGTTTGTCTGTCCGTTGGGAATCACGGCCGGTCCGGCTTTTCTGAACAATTTCAGACGGAACGCCCGTATCTATATCATCAATGGTTTTCTGATCGTTTTCAGCGCTGCATTGCTGACGTTTGTTCTGATCAAGAGAACAGGTCTTGATCCGGCGCTGGCTTTAGGGCTGTTTACAGGATCGCTGACCAGCACCCCTGGGCTGGCGGCAGCTTCGGAAGTATCGCAAAGTCCTTTGACGGTCGCCGGCTACGGGATTAGCTATCCGTTTGGCGTGATCGGAGTCACGCTGTTCTGCCAGCTGCTGGCGCGCAAGGAACAGACGGTTCAAGATGTCCGGCAAACAGAGCAAAGAAACAACGGGCAGCAGTACTATCTCATCGATCGTTCCGGTATCCTGAATTTTTCGATCACGATCGTTCTTGGGATACTGATCGGCATGATCAGGATACCGTTGCCGCACGGTCTTTCTTTTTCATTCGGAAATGCAGGCGGAACGCTGATCGCGGGACTGATCATGGGCTCTCTCCGTCATATCGGGGATCTGTCTCTGGTCATCGACGATCATGTTCTCGGCGTCATCAAGGATCTGGGCCTGTCTTTCTTTCTTCTTGGTTCGGGACTGGAAGCAGGGAGTCAGATCGTCGCCATTCTTCATCAGCATGGCTTTATCCTGCTTTTTTACGGCGTTCTGATCACGTTGCTTCCAATGCTGCTTAGTTATTTCATAACCTTGAAAATAAGCAGGTTGGGCCGTTTAGAGGCCTTAGGATCGATCAGCGGAGGCATGACCAGCACGCCGGCTCTGGCCGCCTTATCCCGGCACGATTCCGGGAATCATGCGGTTTCTGCCTATATCGCTACGTATCCGATCGCATTGATCGGTGTCGTCATACTGACGCAAGTCATCTATCTGCTAAGCATCTGATTTTGATTCTATGAATGGAGATCATGTATGAGTAAACTGCTGGTATTTATGATCGATGCGCTTTGTTCCAGCGATCTGGAATATATGCGCACCTTGCCGAATTTCAATTCGGTCATTGAACGGGGTTCGTATGTGGAACATCTTCTGCCGGTCCATCCGGCACTGACATACTGCTGCCACACTTCGATCCTGACATCCTGCTATGTCGACCGTCACGGCATCCACAATAATGAAAACTATGAAAGGGGATGCAAAAAAGGGGATGTCTGGTTCGGCCTGAAAAAAGAAGTGAAAGTTCCGACCCTTTTGGACTATGCGCGGGAAGCGGGCATGACCACGGCATCCATCGCCTGGCCGGTATCGGCAGGAGCGGATTATACCTACAACTGGCCGATGATCGTACCTTATCATTACGATGGCGATCACCCGGAGGAATATCTTGAGAAGGGAAACGCGACGCAGAATCTTTTGGATGCTTATTTCTGGAAATACGGAAGATATCA
>JAEEGI010024370.1_pt1 | contig 11796 bp, 15 predicted proteins | sample 8958751 | NCBI WGS metagenome assembly JAEEGI01 (sample SAMN16246545, study PRJNA631951) | gut metagenome | biome: gut microbiome; feature: rumen; material: KS-attached | host: Bos | place: Iran: Karaj | collected 2018-10 | reverse complement strand
GTTGGTTTAAATATTCAGAGTCAATCATTAGCACTTTTCGCTTATATTTTTATAGGCTCCGAATACTTATCTGAACATTATGTAAGGCAAAATTTCTAATGACCGATTTGGGTTTATTCTGCAAGAAATCGGGATTTGTGCGACCAACGGCAAAAGCGGCTAAAACTTCGTCATTACCTTCTGAAAGATGTGCACAACGGCATCTTTTGGCGAGTAGAAAATCATTCTCGGCCCTACCCAGCGCATAACCTCGCGAATCTGGGCACGTTCCTTTGGAGCGTAACAATGTGTAGGACAATCCTTGCACGCCGTTTTCTTCTCGCCATATCGACAATGGTCAAGGCGACGGCAGGCAAAATCTGCCAGATGCTGATACTCTTCGGGCAACGTATTCTGACGCAACCGATGACGGCAATACAAGCCAATCATCTTGCGGACAATCTGCTTTTCATTTTCAATTCTGCTCATTTTTCTTGTTGAGTTTTTTATTTTACGAAACGCCACAGCTATATTAAGAGTATTTCGCCTTCACAATCTCATAAGAATTGCGCGTAAGGCGACGCAAAAGTTCATCGGGAGCATCGGCTGTGGCGACGCCTATCCAATATTTCGGCGACATATTGAAGGGCTTTACAACGCAGTCGTGCTCGGCTCGCAACTCGTCTATATTCTCGGGCTGATGCTTCAGCGTAATCACCTCGAACTTGTCACAGTCGAAGAACGAGAACATGTGTCCATGCACATAGAACACAAGCACCGAACCGGCACGGGGGAATGCCGTAAAAGGCATCTTTTCTTCTACATCATCGCCCAGCGAGAGGCAGAATTCGCGATATTCCTCAATATTCATAATCTATTCTAACTTAAAACTTATGCCCGATTTCTTTGCCTGTTTCATCTGCAAATGTCGCGAAATGTTGTAGATTCTGCCATCTTTGCGGAAACGTGCGCCAGTCTGCTTGAAGAAGAACGAAACGCCCGATTCCTCGCATTGGCGACGGATGTCGAGAACCCAATCGTAGTCGCACATGCGCGCATCGTTGCCCGACTCTCCGCCGACGGTTACCTGTTCGCACCAGCCAGAAAGTTCTCCACGAAAATCGACCGGCTCGAGCAACGGCTCGCAAATTACAGATTTGTGACGGATTGGCAGCGAGCGGAACAGAGGCAGACGTTCGTCTACACGGCGTTGATTCTCCATTGTGCAACAGATAGTTACGTTCTCGTAGCCATCACCCCAATCGTCGGGCAGCGACTGAAGAATCCGTTCGGGACGCTTTGTTACTATGAAGAAACAGAGGTCGCCACGCAACTTCATCATCTGCCATGCCTCGGCGCGCCATTCGTCGGCCTCTTCGATAAAGAAATCGGAGGTGAAGCACGTCCACATCAACGTTCCGGGAGGAATCTTCCATTCGCCCTGCCGCGTTCGTCTTACGGGCAGATTGAACAGAGACGTACGGCGCACCTCGTCGGGATTTTTGTCGAACTCGGCATCGCGACGGTAAACGTAGCAATGCTGGCAGCCCTCGCTCTTTTTGTGGCATCCGTGCCACAAGTTCCACACAACGCCGTCCATCACTTTCTGAGGTCGAAATGCTGAATCAGCGGCGGTGTGGGCGCAAGGTCGTAATAGTCCATCTCGACAATCGGCATGTAGAAATATTCCATTTTGTCGTAACTGTCGTAAAGTCGCGACAAGACGTCGTTGTGCTCGTAAATCCAGCGTTTTGTGGCTTCATCGACATCGAAACAGACCGTTCCGGAACAGCGAACGGAAATGTCGCCCTCGCTTGCCAGAAGTTCGACATGCGGATTCTGTTTCAGTTCGCGATAGACGGCTTTCTGCGCCGAGGTGGCGAAGTAGAGAACGGAGTCTTCCTGTTTCATTATTCTGAACACGCGCAACTTGGGAAGATTATCCGAGCACGTTGCAAAAGCCACATCTACATGTTTTTGCAAGAATTGTAATGCCTTTTTCATTGTTTTCCTAATTTTCTTCAATAACCTCGATATAAAAACTGAAGGGACGAAAGCCGTCGTTGCAACTAATCATGGCACTCATTGGATTTTGCATCCATCCGTCGAAGAAGTTGCCTTTGCCTTGCGACAGCGACTCTACAAACGGGCGCATAGACTGCCACGCCGAGGGACACAACCCGTCGGGGCACTTGCCTTCCGAAGAAATCCATTGCTGACCTTCACAAACATCGCATGTATGCTCTATCGGATTCTCAAACCGCGCCATGAGGTCGGGATAAACGGTCTGGCGGACAGCAGTTATTCGTACTTTCTTCATCAATTATTTTTGCGAGAGTTGAAAAATGGCAAGCCTTCCGCAAAGAAGATTGCAGAGCACTTCGGGACTAACCGTCAGCCCTTTGGCAGAAAACGAAATCTGCCCGTCGGCAAGTTCCTTTATCTTCTCGCGAGTAACGCAGCCTCCGCTTTCGAGTATCCTGTTCAAATCTTCGGCCGATTTGTAATTCACAACAATTCTATCGCCATCAGCCAAGAAATTAGCGACATACGCATATTGAACAGTCACATTTCCGTTTTCAATCACGACTTCGCCTGATGACAAAACGGCATAGGGCTTCTGCATAATCTTGCTTTTCAGAAACAAGAAAAGAAAAACAAACATACAGATGCCAAACAAAATTAAGCCGATGCTATACAAATCGTTTAGCCAACCAACAACTCGGCCGTTACGATAGGCTGCAAGACAAACGTTAAACAAAACGAAACTACACAAAAGAAAAACAATGTTCTGCTTCTGAGACTTGAAAATTTTAATGTCTTCCATATTTTTTCAGTTATTTCATTATAAAGAATCCAACAAATACGGCAGAAATGCCGAGTAACACGCTGCCTGCGGCATAGAGGCAGAACGACTGATAACAGCCCGACTGCAACAGCGCAAGACTCTCTTTAGAGTAGGTTGAAAACGTAGTGAATCCGCCGCAAAAGCCTGTTACGAGAAACAGATTCAACTGAACAGGCGCACTAAGACGCTGTAACCCAGCCCACAACATTCCGATGAGCAGACAGCCGGCAATGTTGGCGGTCATGGTAGCCCACGGAAAATCCGAACTCTTGACAAACTGCGCCACCAAGTAGCGAGCCATTCCGCCAAGGCAACTTCCAGCCCCTACGAGCAACAAATCCTTAATCATCCTCTTCTTTTATTCTTCAACCTCACAACGTCTGAAGCCCATCTCCTCGGCCTTTTCCTTGTTCATCATAAAATATGTGGCTTCGCCCTCGGTGCAGACCTCGCCCTGCGAGTTTGTTATCTCGGCATGGATGAACAAGAGGTTTCGCATCTGCTTAACAATGTTGGCACGAATGGTTAACTGAGGCTCGGTTGTAGCCACAGCCTTGCGGAACTTAACGCTTAGATTGGCGGTGAATCCGCTTGTCTGCATCTTTCGCGTAACCACCCAGCCGCAAGTCTCGTCGATGAGCGTGCTCAGTATTCCGCCGTGCATCGTATCTACCCAGCCCTGAAAGTTGCGTTCGGGATGCCATTTGCTAACAATATAATCGCCGTCCTCGTAGAACTCCATGTGCAGTCCGAACGGATTCTTTGGGCTGCAACCAAAGCAATTGTATTGCGGATGGTCGCACCACGGATTTATTATTTTCTTCATATCCATAAAAAAATCACTTTATTCAGCGTACAAAAATACACAGAATAAAGTGATTTCGACAAAATATTCGGAACGTTTTTTTCTATGCTCCAAGCCATTTATTGCTCTTAGGCAAACGAGCCAGAATTACAACCACGATGTACGATATTAGAATTGAAATTGCAGAATAAGCCAGAATTCCAACAATTGCCGACGAAATATAACTGCCTGCCACTAACATAATTCCACGCACAACCATCATGTGCACCATGAAGACAGCATAACTCTTTGCGGCAAATTCCGAAACGATACGACCGAAAAGACCTTTACCATTCCAATTTACAGAACGTACAAGTCCGAAAAGTCCAATTGTCATGATTGCAACATTTGGAGTGCATGGCAACCAGCCAAGTTCCAAATCAGGAACAGACGTTGCCGTTGGTATGCGCATGTTAAACAGATACGCTGTTGCTGCATATCCTGCAATAAACATCGGCAAGGAATATTTTAGCGAAGGAGCACCGTATTTCTTGAAATAGAAGCCCAGCACAAAATATCCTATAAAGCCAGAAAAATAATAATGCATAGGATTTTCGTTCCAGAAAGTCTCGCCCCAGATGCTTGGCCAAAAATGATGCGCGTATGGCACAAATGTTGAAATAAACCAAAATCCGAGATAAGCCCGCAAAACCTTTTTGCTGACATTTTCGAGCCATGGCGAAATGATTGGCGCAAGCAAATACAGTCCCGACAGTGTGTAAACATACCACAAATGTCCTATTCTGGTTCCATAGTCTACAGGAATCATCATAATATTTGTAAGGAACTGAGTCAGACTACTGCCCTTTATCACAGCATAGCCCACGGCATACGCCACGCACCAAAACAAAAACGGATACAATATTCTGGAAAAACGACGGTGGAAGAAATCGCCAAGAGACATTTTCACTGGCAACAATAAATATCCAGACATCAAAAAGAACAATGGAACTGACGTACGACACCAACTTACCATATATCCAACCACATAAGCTGAGCTGTCTCTTACAATTACCACGTTGTTGCTACTATCTTTTGTCTGATAATAGAAAACACCAACATGCAACAAGATGACCAAAAAACATGCTAAAACCCTCAATACATCAAGAGAAAAATCTCTCTCTTTCTTACCAATCATACTTTATTTTTTACGAATGAATTTTAATCTGCGGCGCAAAGAAAACATTTTTTTCGTTTTTTTTAGTAAAATCAGCCAGAGAAAAATCCATTTTTACATATTTTTCGACCATTTCAGCATATTTATTTACACTTTATAATGTTAGAAATGAAAATTCACCGTACCTACAATGCCGTGGATATAAGTATTTTCAAAACTTGAATCGTACTTTTTGCGTACATTTGTGAGTCCGATGTTGCCCTCAACACCAATGCGCATTTTCCAGAAATCGAACATGATGCTTGGTTGCACTCCTACGGAGAAAGTGTTGAGTTTATCATTGTCGTCAAGCCATTGTTCCGGAACGGCATCGATATAGTGCGAATCTTTGTAGATGCAATAAGAAAACATCGGTCCTACACCAAACACCCATTTGCATTTGCCTGCCGGAAGATGAAACTGCGCCATCACAGGAACATCGACAAAAGTATAGCAAAAAGGGTCTGCGCCCACTTCATTAAAAGACAATGTTTCTATTTCTTGGCGAAGCGTGATGCACGGCATCAGAGAGAATTTCTCACTGAAATAACAGTTCAGTCCGTAACCCGTACGAAATGAATACCCGTTTGAACTTCCGTAATGCGAAGCTTCTGTAACCATTCCAGCAGACCAATAGATGTTGTGCTCGAATTTCTTTGTCTGCGCCTGAGCGGCGACATTCAAGCCCAAAACGAGCGCGATACTTAACAATAGTTTCTTCATAATCTTTAAAATTTTGTTTTTTGCAAAGAAGCCAGAGCCTCTTCGAGATAGTTTCTTTATAATGCTCAAAACCGAAAAACCTTGCATCGCATAGCAATAAAAATTTCTGATTTCGGCTTTTTTCAGGCAAAAATGACTAATTTTACGCGATTTTTTCAGAAGAAATGACATGAAAGACTTTGCAGCCATAGATTTTGAGACGGCAAACTACGAGCGAACATCGGTCTGCTCGGTTGGCATCGTTGTGGTTCGCCACGGCGAGATTACCGATTCGTTCTACTCGCTTATCCAACCCGAGCCAAACTACTACAACTACCGTTGCTCGATGGTTCACGGACTCTGCCGAAAGGACACCGACAATGCGCCCGTATTTCCAAAGGTATGGGCACAGATTGAACCTCTGATTAAAGGGCTTCCGCTTGTGGCACACAACAAAGCCTTCGACGAAGGCTGTCTGAAGGCCGTTTTCAGAACGTATCAGATGGACTATCCCGACTATATTTTCTTCGACACTCTGTACGCATCGCGCCGCAAGCTTCCGAAGTTGCCTAACCATCAGTTGCACACGGTTGCCGCCGCCTGCGGATATCAGCTAACCAACCATCACAACGCCCTTGCCGATGCCGAAGCCTGCGCATGGATAGCACGGCAGATTATCGACGACTAACGTCCGCCAACCAATATTTTGTAGATTCCGCCGGCATAGCGTCGGAGGAAAATGCCGACACAAATGCCTATCGGCGCAAAAACAAACGGAGAAACAAGAAACGACATGGTGTAGCCAAACCAGTTTTTTCCCAACACCATCGGAATTACCTTGACGATTATATTGAACATCGGCTCATGATAAAGATACAGAAAGAATGTAAACTGGCACGCAAGACTCAATGCGGCTGAATTTTTCAGACGGAAATCCTTGGAAACCAGATAGTCGTAGATGCACCACATTGAGAAAACGCCCAACGTGTGTTCTGCTATTCGGTGAAAATCCCAATATCTCACGTCACCTACCTGACGGAAAACTGCCATTCCGACGAATGCAGCAAACATCAGCAAGACTATACTTCGCGGAATGCGGTCGAGTTTGTCGAGCACCACGCTGCCAGTAACAAACCAGTACAACGCATAAATAAACTTCACATTAGGCAACAGAAAAAACAGCAGCACCATTACTCCTACCGACCACGATTTGGCATACTTTCGCAGATAAAACATCAGCGGACTAAGAAATATAACCACAATCAAATCTGCCAAGAACCACAGATGAAAGGCACAAGGAAAACCGTTTCCGCAATTATAGAATAATGCCACAAGAATATCCCACAAAGGCTGAGTAACAAACATTTCGGTGTACGACTTGCTGTTTATATACGCCGATGCTCCGGGAATATGCTCAAGCACCACGAAGAACAGCGGAAACAGCACGGCGGCTATAATGAAAGGCACAAGCACGGTTCTCACTCTTTTCATCATTTTTCTGAACACATTGCCGATGCTTTCTACATTCAGAAAGAAGAGATAGCCCGAAATGGCATAGAACATAGGCACGGCACAATAACCAAAGGTCTCGGGAATGCAGTTGCGTACAAACATCGGAATGGTCATATCCACCCCAGTATCTTCGGGATACCCGGCATGCATGTACAGAACCATAATTATGGCGAGAAAAGAAACCACCTTCAGCTTGTCCGAGAAGTAAGGCGACATAGCCGAAGATTGCTGTGGTGTATTAGTATTTTCGATTTTCATTTTTTTTAGTCTGAACAGATTTTGCATTTAACGACTGCACTTCAGTAGAGGTGAATCCGTAATAATGCGAGTGCAAATGTACACAAATATCCACTATCTCAATCTACAAACTTCAAGTTTATTTCTGCATAAAAATCCGTTTCAGTAATAAAATCACTAATTTTAGTTACCGAACAAACATATCATTCACTAATATTAGTGATTGCACATTATAATCCAAAGGCATAATTTTGCAAAGAAATTTTGTATAACATTCGGAAATGATTTATATTTGCAGAATTAGTTAAAATCTATATACAAACCCAACTAACACACGGGATAAGGCTTAAAGAAATATTATAGAATAACTTTTTTGCAAACATCATTTTTCGCACGGCGGCGATGAAAAGTAGAGGTTTATATTTTTCTGCAATGCTTTTAATAATGGCATTTGCAACAAACGTATTACATGCACAGAACACGCAGATTCGATTCACGGGAACGGTTACAAACAACAACGGAGAAGTTTTGACCGATGCAACCGTCGTTTTCGAACCTGTTAGAGGTGCGCACTCCAAACCTTCGGGACAGCCAATTACCGCCACAAACAACAATGGATATGCCGTGAGTCTGCCCGACACATCGCTCTATCGCATCACGGTGTCGAGAATAGGCTACAAAAAAAGCGTTAAGATAACAGAAAGAGGCATTAAGGAGCAGAAAATAGACTTCATTCTGCAAAACAATGCAGAGATTAACGAAGTGGTCGTTACCGCCGCTCAGACCAACACAAAGCACGAATCTATTGTGCGCAGCGCGATGGAGCATCTTCAGCCAACAAGCATTGCCGACCTTACCGAACTTCTGCCCGGCGGATTTGCAAAAGACCCTAACATGGGAGCCGCCAACACCATTGCCATGCGCGAGACTGGCGCAATGAATGCCTACGGTCAGAGTTCCACAAACAACAATTACGGCACATCGGCTCTGGGCACTCTGTTTGTGGTCGACGGCGCGCCGATAAGCACCGATGCCAACATGCAATATTCTCCCCTATCGTCAACACAGAGCACAACAACCGGCACATCTGCCGAGGACAGCCGAAACACGACGAACCGCGGCGTGGATATGCGAAGTATCGGCACCGACGACATCGAGAATGTTGAGGTTGTGCAAGGAATTCCTTCGGCAGAATACGGAAACCTTACGAGCGGAATGGTGCTGATTAAGAAGATCAGACGAGCCACACCGGTAATTGTAAGACTGAAGGCTGATGGATATAGCAAACTCTTCGGAATCGGAAAAGGCATAGACCTGAGCAAGCATAACTCTCACTACAACAGCCATATTCTGAATATCGACCTCGGATGGCTGGACTCTAAAGTCGACCCGACAAACAATCTGGAGAACTACAAGCGCATAACTGCATCAGCCCGATACACAAGGCAGAAGGACAGAAACAAATTTCAGTCGGCAATAGACTATACAGGCACTTTCGACAAGTCGAAGACCGACCCAAACCTAAATTACGGCAGAATCGACGACTATCAGTCGAACTACAGCCGCGTGATGCTAACGAACAATCTGCACCTGAAGAAATTCGAAAGATGGAGTTTCGACGTGAACACCTCGGCTTCGATTCAGTTCGACAGACTGAAGCAGACGCGTCTCGTGGCTCCGCAGCGATACGGCATCGTGCCTACGGGATATGACGAAGGCGAGCAAGAGGCTCACGCGGTTTTCGGCGAATACGTGGCATCTTACCTGTGCGACGGAAAACCATTCAGCGCAAGCATATCTACAAAGGCAAAAAGAACCATAACACGCAACGACAACAACTACATAATGTTCGGCACGCAGTGGGACTATGCCAAGAACTTCGGCGACGGACAGGTTTACGACATGGAACGCCCGCTTTCGCTTACTGGCTGGTCATCGCGTCCGCGCAAATATTCAGATATTCCGGCATTGCAGAATCTATCTGCCTATGCCGAACTGAACCGTGAGTTTCCGATAAAGAAAAACACGTTCAAACTAACAGCCGGCGTGCGTCTGAACACTCTGCCGGGGCTGAACTCGAAGTTCGACATGGCAGGAAAATTTTATGCCGATCCGCGAGTAAATCTCTCGTTTCAGGCCAAAGAAATCGGCGATGTTAAACTGATTGTGAATGCCGGCTTCGGGCTTACAACAAAGATGCCGACACTCAACTATCTGTATCCCGACAAGAGTTACAGCAACTTCAACTCGCTGGTTTACTACGACCAAGAAAATCCAACGGAGAACTCGAAATTCGTTGTAACAACCTTCGTACAAGACCCAACAAACTACAATCTTAAGCCGGCACGCAACCAGAAGTGGGAACTGTCGCTCGCCGCCTACTACGGAAACGGCGGAAATGCCACCGTAAAGCTCTTCTACGAGAGGATGAACGACGGTTTCAGATACAGCAACGTGTACAATGCCTACAGTTACAATCAGTATTCCGACAAGTCGATGACCGACTACAATGAACTTCGCACGCTCGACGGCTACACGCAGGTTACAAACGGCAGCAAGATTATAAAGCAAGGCGTTGAACTTACGCTGAACTTCGGCCGAATAAAGGCTATCCAGACGGCGGTAAACGTAACCGGAGCGTGGTTCAGAACACAATACCTGAACTCGCAGCCGATGTTCGAATCGGTTTCGGGAGTGATTGACGACACGACTATCAGTTCGCAGTTCGTAGGTCTTTACGACTGGAACGACGGCAAGATAAACCAGCGCGCCAACACCAACATCACGTTCGACACGCAGATTCCAAAATTCAGTCTGATTTTTACGACCTCGGTACAGACGGTCTGGTTTATCAGCACCAAGACAATGTGGAAGAACGGAACACCGGTGGCCTACATCAGCGCAGCAGACGGCAAGATGCACGAGTTTGACGAGCAGAGTACAAAAGATGCTTATCTTCAGCAGCTTGTAAAGACTTACAATGTCGATTTGTTCAAGACATTCACCGTGCCGATGTCAACATTGGTTAACCTGAAGGTTACGAAATCAATCGGCAAGAATCTTAAACTGTCGATGTTTGCCAACAAGATACTCGACTATCTGCCAACATACACCGCCAACGGCAGGATTATCCGCCGCAGCGCGAGCCCTTACTTCGGCATGGAGGCGAATATTTATTTGTAAAAAAAGATGAACAGAATTTTTAAATACATAGAATCGACAGGCATTGCCACGGCGTTGGCTGTGGCTCTGCTCTGTTCGTGCTCCGACAACGAAATCAGCCGCACTCAGACTGAGGTGAGCATCTCGTACCCCGCCGATGCCGAGGAACTGACCATAGTAAGCGAGGAGATTAAGGCTGTGAATCTTTCGACTGGGCAGACGCAGATTCTGCCATCGAAAAGCAAGATTGACATCGTTAGCGGTCTGTACGATTTCATCTACTCTGCCGAAGTCCGGTTTTCTTCGTCAAACGGAACGGAGACGAGCACAATGAAAGGCACTCTGTCGGGAAAGGCTGAAAACGTGAGCATAACGCAAAGTCCGTGCAACGTGAACATCGAGACGTTCCTAAGCGCAGAGAACGACGACTTCATCATCGAGGAGATTTTCTTCACCGGAACGCTCCGTCCTTCGGGCTCGGCATATTACGGCGACGGATACATAAAAATCTTCAACAATACCGACCATGTGCTCTATGCCGATGGCGTGGGCTTCTGCGAGTCGAAATTCAAATCGACCGCCAACACCGAATATTCGCCCGACATCCGCAAGGACACGATGACGATTCAGTCGCTCTACATCATTCCCGGTTCGGGGCACGACCATCCCGTTCTTCCGGGACAGTCGCTGCTGCTTTGCGACACGGGCATAGACCATCGCAACGCCAATCCGAACTCGTTCGACCTAAGCGCGGCAGACTTTGAGTGGTACGACGTGTCGCAAAATCCGTCGACGCTCGACATTGACAGCGAAACCGTGCCGAACCTCGACAAATGGTACTGCTACACCGAGTCGTTCTACACCCTTCACAACCGCGGATTCACATCAATCGCGCTCGTAAGGGTTCCGATTGACAAGCAAACGTATCTGAAAGATTTCTGGTACTCGTACGACTATACCGTATATACCGCGGCAGGCGCATTTCCGATGCAGCAGCAGGCTTTCAAGATGCCAAACAACTGGATTCTCGACGGAGTGAATCTTAGCGTTGAGGCTGCACGCCTATGGAACGTACTTCCACCCTCGGTCGATGCAGGATGGACGCATTGCGGAACGACCGACAACGACAAGACGCGCTTCTTCAAGTCGGTGCGACGAAAGGTTCAGTACATCAACAGCGACGGCACGCGCCATCTGAAGGACACGAACAACTCGACCGACGATTTCAATGCCGATTGTATTCCATCGGTTATCGAACTTCAGAAATCAGTAATTGCCACCGACGGCACAAAGGCTGAGACAACGACTCTCGACGGCATAATGCCAGTCATCTAACATCATCATGCACAGAAAGTT
>JAEEGI010024369.1_pt1 | contig 11796 bp, 9 predicted proteins | sample 8958751 | NCBI WGS metagenome assembly JAEEGI01 (sample SAMN16246545, study PRJNA631951) | gut metagenome | biome: gut microbiome; feature: rumen; material: KS-attached | host: Bos | place: Iran: Karaj | collected 2018-10 | reverse complement strand
CGATGAGCCCGTATCCGGACTGGATCCCAAGGTGACGGCTGAGATGTACGAGCTTGTTGCCAAGCTGAACAAAGAGGGGATCACCATTGTGATGATCTCTCATGACATCAAATCAGCGGTTGAATATGCGGATCATATTCTTCATATAGGAAATACGATCTATTTCGGATCGAAGAGTGAATATTTGAACAGCAAAGCCGGCAAGATCTTTATGATGATGCAGAGTAAAGATCCTCATGTCGGCAACAGGTAAAGGCTTCGGGCGGTGAAGATATGATAGATAAACTTATGTTGTACATGGAATATCCGTTTGTACGCTATTCGATGATTGTAGGAGTGCTGATTGCTCTCTGCTCATCGCTTCTTGGAGTTACACTCGTGCTCAAGAGATATTCCTTCATAGGTGACGGACTCAGTCATGTGGCATTCGGTGTCATGTCCATTGCCGCGGTTTTAAATCTTACCAATACAATGATCGTAGTCCTTCCCGGAACGATCCTGGCGGCAGTGCTTCTTCTCAGAACCGGACAAAATGCCAAGATCAAGGGTGATGCTGCTATAGCGATGATATCCGTCGGAGCCCTTGCTTTCGGATATCTCCTTATGAATAAATTCTCTACTTCAACAAATTTGTCAGGCGATGTGTGCAGTACTCTTTTCGGATCTATGTCCATACTCACGCTTACGAAAGAAGAAGTTGCACTCTGCGCTGTATTATCAGCCATCGTTGTTATCGTATTTATTCTTTTCTATAACAAGATTTTTGCAGTCACATTTGATGAAACATTTGCAAGAAGTGCGGGAACCAGAGTCAATGCATATAATCTGCTGATCGCTGTTGTGATTGCGGTAATAATAGTGCTTGCCATGAATCTTGTGGGATCGCTTCTCATATCGGCACTTGTAATTTTCCCTGCACTTTCATCCATGAGAATATTCAAGACTTTTAAGAGCGTAACGATTTTCTCGGCAATCTTTTCGGTGTTTTGTGCATTCTTCGGAATCGTGATCTCAATGCTTGCGGGAACACCCGTGGGTTCCACTATAGTTGCCGCAGATATCATAGCATTCGGAATATGCTCGCTTATCGGACATTTTACGGGAGCAAGATGATATGAAAAAGAAATTGTTGTTAAGTCTTATATGTACTTCACTGATGCTTACCGCGTGCGGTAATTCAACCGCTTCACACGATGCGGTCTTTACGGATTCTTCTTCCGTTGAAGATGTACTTGCAGCAAGGATGGCTGAAGCTGACGCTGAGGCTTATGCCAATCAGGGTGACTTAAGCGAGGTTCCCGGACTTTCCGAAAATGCGGAAGATGATTATGCGCGTCAGAGCGGAGTGAATTCGGATGCACCGGCTCCCGATATGAACGGTCTTGATGAGTCTGTTATGCAGACTGAAGGCGTTGATATCGATCTTACGGTATTACCGGCTATCATGGTATATTCACAGGTCTACAGCCTGATATCGGAACCCGACAGATATCTCGGGAAAACCGTTAAGATGACCGGCATGTATGCCTGCACCGATACCACCGAGATTGAGAATTTCTACTGTGCCTGCATAATTCAGGATGCGACACAGTGCTGTTCACAGGGAATAGAGTTTGTCCTTGATGATTCGTATTCTTTTCCGGATGATTATCCGAAATACGGTGACGATGTCACAGTAATAGGTGAATTTGATACCTATGTGGACGGCGGTTATACATATTGCACTCTAAGAAACGCAAAAATCGTAGAATAATTTTGCAATTTTCACAAAAATTGGATGACATAGAACCTTTTTATGGCTATAATTAAGAAGTGATGCTTGATAAAAAAATATCAAACAAAGGAGATTAGTCATGAAAGGTTTTGCAATGCTGAAGATCGGTGAGGTAGGCTGGATCGAAAAGGAACGTCCTGCCTGCGGACCGATGGATGCGATCTGTCGTCCCCTGGCGATTGCCATCTGTACCTCTGACGTACACACTGTGTGGGAAGGTGCCGTAGGTGACCGTCACAACATGATCCTGGGCCATGAAGGCTGTGCGGAAGTTGTTGAAGTAGGAAGCATGGTCAAGGATTTCAAGCCCGGTGATAAGGTCCTTGTACCTGCCATTACACCCGACTGGAACTCACTTGAGGCACAGGCAGGATACTCAATGCATTCCGGCGGAATGCTCGCAGGATGGAAATTCTCCAACTTCAAGGATGGTCTTGATTCGGAGTTCTTCCATGTAAACGATGCGGACGGAAACCTTGCACACATGCCTGAAGGAATGAGCCTTGAGGATGCCTGCATGCTTTCCGACATGGTTCCTACCGGATTCCACGGTGTTGAACTTGCGGATATCCAGTTCGGTGATACCGTTCTCGTAATCGGTATCGGACCTGTAGGACTTATGAGTGTTGCAGGTGCACGTATGCGTGGTGCATCCCGTATCATCGCAGTAGGAACACGTCCTAAGTGCGTAGAAGCAGCCAAGTTCTACGGTGCGGATGAATTCATCAGCTATAAGAACGGAACCATCGAGGATCAGGTTCTTGCTGCAACAAACGGTCAGGGTGTTGACAGAGTAGTTGTTGCCGGCGGCGGAGTTGATACTTTCGAATCCGCAGTGAAGTCACTCAAGGCAGGTGGAAAGATTGGTAATGTCAATTACCTCGGAAGCGGTGACTACATCAATATCCCCCGCGTAGAGTGGGGCGTAGGAATGGGCCACAAGCAGATCGCAGGAGGTCTCATGCCCGGCGGAAGACTCCGTATGGAGAAGCTCGGAGCACTTGTTTCATCCGGCAAGCTTGACGTAAGTAAGCTCACTTCACATGTATTCCACGGCTGGGAGCACATTCCCGAAGCGCTGCAGCTTATGAAAGATAAGCCCGCTGATCTTATCAAGCCCGTTGTAATCCTTGATAACCAGCCTTAATCGAAATCATCATGGGGCAGTCGATATGACTGCCCTATGTTTTTTATGGAGCATCTGATGCAGATTTTACTTATATCGGGTTTTCTCGGAGCAGGTAAAACAACTTTCATAAAAGAACTGATAACGCGGACCGATAAAAAGCCCGTGATAATGGAGAATGAGTACGGTGCAAACAATCTCGATTCTCTTGAACTTCAGAATTCTTCTCCCAAAGCCGGTGAGATAAAAGTCCTGGAATTCATGGAGGGCTGTGTTTGCTGTACCATGAAAGACAGCTTCGTAAATTCCGTATTTACCATCTATTCCTCCATCGGCCCCGAGTATCTTATCATCGAGCCCACCGGAGTGGGAAGGCTAAGCAGCATAATAGACAATCTTAGTCCCATTCTGAAGACGGTAAATACTCTGCTTCCGCCGATAGTCATCGTATCTCCCGAAACTTACAGACATAACATGAAGGAGTATCCTGACCTTTATACGGATCAGATCGCATCCGCAAAAAAGGTTATCTTTTCCAAATGCGAAAATACCGATCCCGCAGAGATAGAAGCGGTATCGAATGAGATAAGAAAGATCAATACAGCAGCCGAGATATGCGGAATGCACTATTCCAAGATGGATGAAAGCTGGTGGGAGAATATATGGGAAGGCGAAGAATATGCAGGATCTTCTCATACCGCTTCCCCGCAAAAGAAACCGGAAGATGTCTTTTCGCAGGTAAGCCTTCAAAAGGCAGGAGTCAAAAATCCGGTGCAGCTTATACAGTTTCTGGAAGATGCACTGAGAGGGGAGTTCGGCCTTGTAAGCAGGGCAAAGGGCACATTGTGGGTTAGCGACGAAATGGTAAGATTCGACCTTGCGGACAGAATGTATGCCATAACAGGTTCACCGGACGATGAATGCCAATGCGTCATAATCGGTAAAAATCTTGATGAGAAGAAGATAAGATCAAGGCTTTGTCCTGTGGGAAGGGCAGTTATGAGGTGAACATACAGATGCACCATTACCGGAAAAAACGGGGTGATGGTGCATTTTTTATATGTTAATTATTTTTTTAGAAATAAATTAGCACTCACCTCTTGACAGTGCTAACAATGCGTGTTATATTGCATCTAGAACAAAGAAAACAAAGGACATCCGGATAACTCAAAGGTGACCACAACGGCACATCAGGATGTCCTCGGATAGAAGGAGGAATGACTTATGATGATGTTCCCTAGTATCTACAACAACGATTTATTCGATGATCTTTTCGATCTCCCTGTATGGAATGACAGAGACATGAAGAAGTGCGAGAAGAAGCTTTACGGACGCCATGCGGGTAACCTGATGAAGACCGATATCAAGGAGAAGGATAAAGAGTATGAACTCCACATCGATCTGCCCGGCTTTAACAAGGATGAGATTCAGGTATCCCTTGAGAACGGCTATCTGACCGTACAGGCTTCCAAAGGCCTTGATAAGGACGAAGAGGAGAAGGACGGCAAGTGGATCCACAGAGAGCGTTATGCAGGCAGCTGCATGAGACAGTTCTATGTAGGTGACGGCCTTGTTCAGAGCGATATCAAGGGCGAGTTTAAGGGCGGTATTCTTAAGCTTACCGTGCCCAAGAAGGAAGCACTGCCCGACAAAACTGAGAATAAATATATCTCCATTGAAGGATAAGTCCTTCGGTCTTCCAAAATATTGGGGAGCCCGCCAATGGCGGGCTCCTCTTTTTTGATTCAAAATATATTAGAATTACTGCGTATATGATAAAATAACCTTGTATGTCTACTTTAAATCTCAAGAAAAAGATCACCGATCATATATGGACGCGTTTGCCTGAGGAAGCTCAGTACAATTATGTTCATACAGGAACTGTAGGAGCATATAAACTGTGGAAACTTTGCAAGTATTACACCAATACACCCGACCTGTATCTGAAGCTTCTTGACAGTGAATACGAAAAGCCCCTTTATCTTCGTGAAAAGCCTTCCGTATCCGTCATGGTAACCGGAGGAGAAGCGGGACTTAAGAAGACGCTTATGTCGCTTGAAGACCAGGCGTGTGCTAAGATCGAATCCGTAAATGTATGCGGTGAAAATATCAAAGAGACAGATTCTCTTGTAAGAAAGTCTGAAAGTGAATATATAGCTTTTGTAAAAAGCGGAGCGGTCCTTCAAAGGAGGGCCTTTTATGAGTGCGGCAAAGTTCTTTTATCCGAGGATAAGCCGGCACTTATTTATTCCGATGAAGATTTTCTGGATGACGAAGGTGTCAGGTCTAAACCATTCTTTAAGCCTGACTATGCTCCCGATCAGCTTATGTCCCATGATTACTACGGCGGTTTTGTTTTTATCTCAAAAAAGGCATACGTAGATGCGGGGGGACTTGAGGAAGGCGTAAGCGCCGATCCTTTCTACGATCTGTGGCTTCGCATTTCCGAACGTGAAAAAGTATCTCACATCGATAAAGTATTGTTCCACAGAACGGGGGATCAGACAGCTTCAAAAGCAGATCCCGAGGCTGTTAAGAGAGCGCTTGTAAGAAGAAATCTCAAAGGCAGTGTAAGCGTAACAGAGGACAGATGCATCATAGATCATGAAACGGAAGGCCTTGTCAGTATCATCATTCCTTCCAAGGATAATCCGGATTACCTGAAGGATTGTCTGACCTCTCTTGATGAAGTCACTCTGTACAGAGATTATGAGATCATTCTCGTAGATAACGGAAGCTCGGATGAAAACAGACATATCTATGAAGAGCTTTGCCGTAAATACAACGCAAAATACATCTATGAGAAAAAAGATTTTAACTTCTCGTACATGTGCAATCTCGGTGCCAAAAATGCAGAGGGAGATGTACTTGTATTTTTAAACGATGATATTAAGATAACGGAACCAAAGTGGCTGGGAAGCATGGCGGGACAAGCCCGCGTTCCGTACGCCGGTGCGGTCGGATGTATGCTCCTTTATCCCGAGGGAAACATGATCCAGCATTGCGGAACCAAAGACTGCGTGGACGGACCCAATCATATATATCAGGGATATCATCCGGGAGATGAGGGATGTCCTGATGCCATATTCCCCATGGATGTGAACGGAGTAACCGCAGCATGTCTTGCGGTTGAAAAGAGTAAATTCGACTCCGTGGGCGGCTTTGATGAAGAGATGTCCGTATGCTATAACGATGTGGCACTTTGCTACGATCTGATAAATGAAGGATACGTAAATTGCGTAAGAGGCGATATACGCCTGATACATAAAGAGTCCGTAAGCCGCGGAACGGACGAAGTTAATGAGACAAAATACAGGAGACTTATCAAAGAGCATGCCCGCCTGTATGCTAAGCATGCGCTGAAAGATTCACCACACCCTTACTACAACATCAATCTTGCAATGAGATATGCGGGAACGGGTCCAGACTATACAAGATGGATGTACAAGGTTAAGACCAAAGTCAGGAAGATGACTCCAGCGGAGATAAAAGCATGGCAGGAAGCTCCGGTAAGAGAGGATACACAGATAGCATTTGATGAGATAGATGCATTCAAGTATGTCCACATATTCGGATGGAGTTATGCATCTGATTATAAATTTAATCATAAGACAGAGCGTAAGATGGTCATCTACGATGACAGGAATTACTATCTTGCCGAACTGCAGAGCTGGTACAGGCCCGATGCCTATAAGATCAAAAGAATACCCAATACGGAATTTTGCGGATTCATAGCACAGTTCGATCATGAGCTGATCGAAGAAGGAAGATATAAATTAAGCCTTTGGTCAAAGATCGGAAAGTATGATACCGGGAAAGAACTTATAAGATGAGCGAAGAAAAAATCGGAAATGTAATACTTGATCTGACCTATTACAAGGGAAGTGATGCTTACTCGGACGGAGAATCCGTGGAAGACAGGCTTCTGGGAATAGTCAGGGACGGAGAGGATATAGGTGAGAGACTTGCCGCAGGCGATGACTGGGCTGAGCTCTACCATTTATCGGATATCAGGAAGAATATTCTCTCATGGACGGATGCGGATAAAAAGGCATCGGTGCTTGAGATAGGTTCGGGATGCGGAGCTGTTACGGGAGTACTGTGTGAAAAGTTCGGATCCGTAACTGCGGTCGATCTTTCCAAAAAGCGCTCCACCATCAATGCATACAGAAATCGGGCCTATGATAATCTCCGCATCATGGTGGGGAATTTTGAGGATGTAAAGTTTTCTGAGAAGTATGATGTAATAACTCTCATCGGAGTATTTGAATATTCCATTTATTATATTTCTTCCGATGATCCCTTTGTCGATATGCTGAAAAAATGCAGATCGCTTCTTAAAGAGGGCGGAAGACTTTATATCGCTATCGAGAATAAATACGGAATGAAATATTTTGCGGGAGCAAAAGAAGACCATACCGGAAGAGCATACGACGGTATCGAGGGATATCACGGTGTGGAAAGAGTAAGGACATTCTCCGGATATGCTCTCAATGCTATGCTCAAAGCCGCAGGATTTACGGGGCTTGAGTTCAGATATCCCGTGCCTGATTATAAGCTTCCCATGGAGATATATTCCGACTTAAGACTTCCCGCACCCGGTGATATAACATACAGATCACCCAATTATGACAGGGACAGATATGATTCCTTCGATGAGGTTAAGGTAACCGATCAGGTATGTGCGGACGGAATGTTCCCCGATTTTGCAAATTCTTTTCTCATAACTGCTTATAACGGTAACGAGCCTGAAGGTGCAGGATGCATATATGCCAAGTTTAATACTCTCAGAGACAAGCCCTACCGCGTAGATACCAAGATGGTGGCAGAGGAAGGCAAGCTCTATGCTGTGAAGACACCCGCGTGTAAAGAGGCACTTCCTCATATCGAAGAAATTGTCCGTAATAAGGATCTTGCAAAAGATTTCTATAATACGATCAAGATAGCGGATGTAACAAGACGAGGGGATGATCTGTATTTTGACTTCATAAACGGAACTTCCCTGTATTCCGAATGCATTGATTATTCAAGTGCGGAACTTGATGATATCAGAGATGACATCAATAAAAAACTGGATATGCTCATGGATGATATCTCGGATTCTTATGAATGTTCTTTTGAAGTTACCGATAAATTTAAAAAGGTTTTCGGTGATATAAATCTTCCCGAGGACTTGCCGGGACTTAAAGCCGCAAATGCCGATATGATATTCGGGAACTTCATCAGGACTGACGAAGGACTTGTATGCATAGATTACGAGTGGTTCTTTGACTTCCCTGTGCCGAAGGACTTTATCAGATACAGAGTTTCCAGATGTATTTTTGAAAGTTATGCCAACATCTCAACGAAGATAAAGACCAGACAGGAATTTGCGGTATTCCTCGGAATAGATACACTTCTTGTGGATGCCTTTGATGAGATGGAAGATAAGTTCCAGGCCATGGTTACGGGCGGCGGACTGGGAAGGGATACCCTTACCAAGTACGGTAAGAAGTTCGAAAGAGTGGAGGAGCTTCTGGAAGAGAAAAACAGCGAGGCGGCAAGGATCGCAGAACTTGAGAGGATAGTTGCCGAGCAGCAGGCGCATATAGATAAAATGAAGCGCGCCATTAAAAATCCCATCTTCGGTATGAAGTGGGCACTGAAAAAATTATTCAAGAAGCAATAAAAAATTCCTGCAGATAATCTCTGCAGGAATTTTTATATCAGTGTTTTGTGAATCACATACAGGTGTATCCGCCGTCAACGGGGATCATTACACCGGTAACATAGGAACTTGCGGGTGATGCAAGGAAGATGGCGGTAGAATCGAGCTCGCCTTCTTTTCCGTATCTCTCAAGAGGGATCATGGTCTTGGCATTAGCCTGGAAGAAATCGGAATTGAGAGTATCGGTGGTAAGGTCGGTGTAGAAATATCCGGGGCAGATGGAGTTAACGGTGATTCCCTTAACGCCCCACTCCGAAGCGAGTGCCCTGGTAAGGTTTACGACTCCGCCCTTTGCTGCGTGGTAAGGAGCGCTTCCCGCAATCTTATTTCCTACAAGTCCGTACATTGAAGCGATGTTGATGATACGTCCGTATCCTGCAGGGATCATAGCCTTCTTGGCAACCGAACGGGCAACCTTGAATGTTCCGAAGAGGTCGATGTCCATCTCGCCCTTGAACTGATCGTCGGTGATATCTTCAGCGGGAGCAACAGCACCGGTTCCCGCATTATTGATGAGGATATCGATCCTGCCGAATGCCTTTAATACTTCGTCCACTGCTTCGTCAACTCTTGCGGTGTCGGTGATATCGCACTGAACGCCGATGGCCTTAACTCCGAATTCTTTCTCGATGTTTGCGGCAACCTCATCGATTTTTTCTTTGCGGCGTGCGAGAGCAGCGATATTACATCCCTGATTAGCGAGTGCCTTTGCCATCTGTACTCCGAGTCCGGTAGAACAACCGGTAACGATGGCAACCTGTCCTGTAAGATCAAAATAGTTCTTCATTAAAAATACATCCTTTCATTTATATTGTTAAAGGGGTCAGAAGTCGCCCCATTCACCCCATATGTTAAACAGATCCGTACCTTCAAGGTTCCATTCACCCCAGAAGCTCGAAGAGTCTTCGTCGGAATCATCAGTTTCTTCCGCATCTTCTTCATCTTCTTCATCTTCCCATTCGCCCCATATGTCTGACTCCTGGTAGTCGCCCCATTCACTCCAGAATTGGCGTCCCCATTCACCCCAGTCGACATCATGACGGTCGCTTGTAACTTCGCAGAATTTTTCAAGCCACTCGATGTAATCCGTATCGAAATCACATTTTTCCAGTACATCGGCAAGATCGTTGTAAAGACCTCTGTCGTTGTAAGGAAGAGTGACGGATATACCGGTAAGGCTCAGGTTATCGGATGTGGCGCCGACATAGAGAAGGGCTTTATCCACCGCATGTGCAAGCCTTTCTGACATATCCGAATCGATTATATGGGCAAGCCCCATGAGATCGGTTATGCAGTAATCGGAAATATATACTTCTGAGTCGTCATATAATTCATCAAGACCGTATTCGTCTTCCAGATAATCCATCATACCGTCAACGAGTATATCGAAGATCTTGCCGTCTTTACCTCCCCGGAATCTTTCGGAGAAACCTTCTCCCTTGCCGGTCTCTTCCATATCCTGACTGAAGTTGGTGGCAAGAAGTTCTTCTTCGTTGGCATATGCAAACTCAGTCCAAACATCCCATAACTTCTCCACTTTACTCTCGTCTATGAGAGCAAGTATGGATCTGTCACCGTAGAATCTGTCGCGTTCATTTTTGCTGACCATGTCATCGATGATGATCTTACCGAGGTCGTAAGTTGAAATGGAAGTGTCATCGTAAAGAGCCTCGAGCCAGTTTGTGTAATACCATCCGAGACTGCTCTCGAAATCTTCGGAAAGGATCATGTAATCACAGTAATCTCTGAGAGGGTATGCTACTTCGAGACAGGACATGATGCAGCTGTCCATTCCGATGAAATCAAAATGAACTCCGCATCCGTTAAGTGCCTTCACCATTTCGTCTACACTTAAGTTCTCCCAGTCATCCTGAAATTCATCCCATCCGAAACCGTAAGCGGGACCGCCGCCGTGATTCCATAAGATGAGAATGTTTCTGGAAGCAGGATATTCCTTTGCACCATAGCGTACAAAATCCCTGAGAGTTTCCGGAACAGTGCAGTCAAGCTGACCGAGATTGTCACGTACAAGCTCGAGTCCGTCCGGCCCTATACGATATGTCTGGGATCTGTCCGACTCTATACCGAGTTTCTTGGACCAATACTTGGTGCCCATCGTCTGGATGAGAACATTTACATTTTCCGAATAGCCGGCATCGATCATCTCGAGAATATCAGTGGTTGCGACACCCGATTCGGTCTCCAGATTTGATCCGTTCATATAGATATAGATGGTGACGCTTCCGGGCTCCGCATCACTGTCGGAGATCTCAGGATCGTCATCATCCCATTCATAGCTTTCTTCGTGTTCGTCGGTATCGGGCCAGGTCCAGATATCACCCGCAGTATATTCTTCTTCTACGTATTCTTCGGTGTTCTCCGCCAGATCAAGCAATATACCGGGTATTCCCCAAGCGGTACGTGAACATCCGGATAAAAGAAGACAGCCGGCCGATGCCAGAACTGCAATTTTTTTCATATAGTTACGCAAAATATTTACCTCCGCCAAGTGCCTATATCTTACCACCAAAACACCCTTCTGTCATAGGAAACACGCGTAAAATAAAGGAATTTTAATAAAAGGAAACGGTGAGGAAACTACGGGAGATTGACTAAGCGTCAATAATAGGAATATACTTGATTTCGGAGGGTACTGTATAAAACCTGTGGGATTTATAAAAAGGGGTGATTCCATGGCAAAAAGAATGAACAATACCGAGGAACGTAAAAAGCAGATCCTTGATATAGCCGAGGAACTGTTTTTGAAGCATGGTTACTACGGGGTAAATCTGGATGATATAGCCAAAGAGGCTTCCGTGGTAAGAGGTACGGTGCTGCATTATTTTGATTCAAAAGAAAACCTCTTCAAATGCGTGCTGGACAGAAGAGCACAGAAGTCGGCAGATCTTTTGATAGCACTTATGGTCAACAAAGACCAGTCCGTACAGGAGATACTTAAAACATTTGTGTATTTCTGTATGCGCCAGTTTAAGGAAGACAAGGAAGATACCGACAGATGCTTCGGCGATGAAGCTATGAGATATCAGCTGGACTGTGTACGTATCGGGACATACTACAAGCTTCTTGATTCATTTGAGGCTCTTCTTGAAAGAGGAAATGAAGAGGGAGTGCTCAGGATAGTAAATACAAGAGCGAGGGCTTCATCCGTACTCTTTGCGGTATTCGGAC
>JAEEGI010024366.1_pt1 | contig 11796 bp, 9 predicted proteins | sample 8958751 | NCBI WGS metagenome assembly JAEEGI01 (sample SAMN16246545, study PRJNA631951) | gut metagenome | biome: gut microbiome; feature: rumen; material: KS-attached | host: Bos | place: Iran: Karaj | collected 2018-10 | reverse complement strand
TCTTGACGTAGACAGGCTTCATACCGTCCCAGTTGAAGGTATGATGAACGGGTCCTCCATCGCCCCATTCCTCTACAATGATATTCTTACCCACCCGGGGCAGTCTACAGAATATCTGCGTATAGGGACTCCTGTCACCCCATCGGTAGCCCTTTAGAATCTCAGGCTCAGGGGTGAGACATTTCTTCGCAGGGTCGTAGTCATAGAAGCATACGAAATCGATAAAGGGATCTGTGGGCTTGCCCAAGCGGACGGCCAGCAGCTTGTGGCCGTTGCTGCGATTCCAGAAGCAAGTCTCCATATACTCGCCGTCGGTACCGCCATCGCCAATTCCCGCAAAACCGTTCTTGGTGTCAACGGTCACCTCAAGGGATGTCTCTTCATCGAGTACCACCTTCGAGAGACCTTTCTCCATAGCGGCACGTATCTCACCTACCATCCATGTGGGCCACGTCTGATCGAAGCGCTCGAGCATGATGCCGAAACTGCCATTGATCACGTTGTCGATGGTACGGGTCTTCCAACCTTCCTCAATGACCGTGAGCGGGCAACTCTCGAATTGCTTGTCTTTTTGCTGATCCGGACCGATGTTGCGTCCCTTGATATTTGTATCGAGAGGATTATCTACCCACTTACTCGGACCCTGCAACTGCTCTGCAATCTCAATGGAGCCCAGATTCTGGGTGGGATGATATATCTCACAACCTATCAGATAGAAGGAGTTGTCGAGCCTAAACAAGGGCGCATCACCCCAGTTGGCATAGAAACGACAGTCGGTAAACGTCAGACCCTCATTGCCTACTCCTTCGATGAGCGAATATTCACGGTTGTTGTAGAAGTCGCACTTGTTGAACTTCACAGCCATACAGCTCCTGAGTTCCATGATGCCATAAGTACAGTCGTGTACGGTCGAACTAATCATAGAGAAGTCGGTGGTCTCGATCAGGTCGAGGCCATAGGTACCACAACCATAGAGGTCACAGTCCTTCACCAGGTTCTGTCGTCCGCCTCTCACACCGATAACACCACCCGAGCAATAACCGCCTTCAGTATGGCCGATCGTCAGGTTCTGCACCTCACAATGGTCACAGTTGATGAAATAGAGACAATAGGAATAACGGGGATCGACCTCGATACTGGAATTGCGTTCGCCCTTGATAACCAGACCCGAGAAGTTCAGCAACGCCAACTGACGGCCATCCGTCTCAGATTCACTGACCACCATAGGCTGTTTGGTGATGATGGCCGTAGCGTCGGATGCCCAGCGACGACCGGTCTTCTTCAGGAACAGCTCCTCATTCTCCAGCACACGCGACAGGTTCAAATGAACATTCTTAGCAACAATCACGGTACGATTGTTACCAAGAGCATCGAGGAACTGGGTCTCAGTGCTGACAAGATAGACGTTCTCACCCAGGACCGTCCCAACCTCGTCGGGACCACGTCCGTCATCAGCCAGACCTCCGACATACTGACTGGCGTCGGCTCCATAGCTGCGGAAGGTGTCGGGCACAGTCTCCTCACTCTTGATCAGCTGGATGTTCAGCTGTTCGATGATATGGAGCTTGATGGCCTTGTTATCATTGCCGGGCTTATACCAAGGCTGTTTGCCGAAGTATTCCTGCAGGTCCTTCGACTGGAACTTCCATCCGTGACGGGCAAGGATCTCGTTTCGCATGATGCGCAACTGATCCTTCGAGAAACGTCCGAGATAGGTCGTATTCAACAGACAGTTAGAGAGCTGGTCGCTGACAGGCTGCTGTTCGAGATAGCGCTCAAAGTTGAGACTATGTTCCAGATTATCGGGCGTGAGCGTCATCTGCCACACAGCATCTCCGTTGGGGTTGCGTACAGCAAGGAAGTACATGCCATCCTGACGAATATACTGCACGCGCCAGCCTACCTTCGCACGAAGTGATGCTGCCTCGGTCTCACTGCCTGTGAGAATGTACTCGCCAGACTTCCCTTCAACTTTTGTCAGTTCGAAATGGAAACGGTCCGAGTGCTCGCCTTCGCCATTCATATTCACACTGTTCCCCTGTACATTAGCGGTATAGAGCACAGCACCATCCCACCACTTCGAACCGTTCTGGATGGTCTGGGCCTGAACACCACAAAGGGCAAACAGACACATCACGACCGTTAAAACGATCTTCCTACCATACATCGTTGCTACTTCTCGATAAGCCATAATTTTAATGTTTTTAGTTTACAATTGAGTTCTGTTAATGATATGATGTTGCAAAGGTACATAAAAAAAACCGTCCCGCAAAGCGGAACGGCCTTTTTTTCTTCTTTCTGACTGATATTACTTCAGCAGACTCTTGCTTATTTCAGTTCAGCGAGGTACTTAATGGTGCGAACCATCTGAGAAGTGTAAGAGTTCTCATTGTCGTACCAAGCAACAACCTGTACGAGAGAGTTGCCGTCACCAATCTTAGAAACCATAGTCTGGTTAGCGTCGAAGAGTGAACCGAACTTCATACCGATAATGTCGCTAGAAACGAGCTTCTCCTCAGTGTAACCGAAGCTCTCGTTCTGAGCAGCCTTCATAGCAGCGTTGATACCCTCAATAGTTACCTCACCCTTAACAACAGCGTGCAGGATAGTGGTAGAACCTGTAGGAGTCGGAACGCGCTGAGCAGCACCGATCAGCTTACCGTTGAGCTCAGGAATTACGAGACCGATAGCCTTAGCAGCACCAGTTGAGTTAGGAACGATGTTCTGAGCACCAGCACGAGCACGCTGAACATCACCCTTGCGCTGAGGACCGTCGAGAATCATCTGGTCGCCAGTGTAAGCGTGTACAGTTGTCATGATACCGCTCTGGATAGCAGCGAAATCGTTCAGAGCCTTGGTCATAGGAGCCAGACAGTTAGTGGTGCAAGAAGCAGCCGAGATAACAGTGTCAGCAGGAGTCAGAGTCTTGTGGTTTACGTTGTAAACGATAGTTGGCAGATCATTGCCGGCAGGAGCAGAGATAACAACCTTCTTTGCACCAGCGGTCAGGTGAGCAGAAGCCTTCTCCTTAGATGTGTAGAAACCTGTGCACTCCAGAACAACGTCTACGTCCAGCTTGCCCCAAGGCAGCTCAGCAGCGTTAGGAATAGCATAGATAGTGATCTTCTTGCCATCAACAACGATGAAATCCTCACCAGCCTCAACAGTGTGCTTGTTCTCACCGAACTTGCCACAGAAACCACCCTGAGCTGTATCATACTTCAGCAGGTGAGCGAGCATCTTAGGACTTGTCAAGTCATTGATTGCTACTACTTCATAACCTTCAGCCTCGAACATCTGACGGAATGCGAGACGACCAATACGGCCAAAACCGTTAATTGCTACTTTTGTCATTTTACTTAATTATTTAAATGGGTTTAACCTAATCTTTACCAACTTTTTGATGCAAAAAATGCACTTTTTTTTGTTTCCGAGTGCAAAGTTACAAAAAAATTCCTATATTTGCACAGAATTTATGTCTTAATAAAAATTAAACGTGCAAAATTAGCCCAAAAAGTGCATCTTTATCGTGGTTGTCACTTCAGAGATTGCAAAATGCAGATTACAATTCAATCAATAAACATACGTTTAACATTAAACTTAAAAGATTATGGGATTTATTAAAGAATTCAAGGAGTTTGCCATGAAGGGCAACGTAATGGACATGGCTGTCGGTGTGATCATCGGTGGTGCATTTGGTAAAATTATCAGCTCTTTGGTCGATGACGTCCTTATGCCTGTCATCGGAAAACTGACTGGCGGTGTCAGCTTTGTTGACTTGTTCGTGACGCTGGGCGATGGTAACTACAAGACGCTGGCTGCTGCCAAGGAGGCTGGTGCTGCTGTCTTCGCTTACGGACAGTTCATACAGAACATCGTCGACTTCCTGATTGTTGCCTTCTGTATCTTCCTGATGCTCAAGGGTATCAACAAGATGAACCGCAAGAAGGAAGAGCCTGCACCCGAGCCCGAAGCCCCAAAGGGTCCCACCCAGGAGGAACTCCTTGCTGAGATCCGTGATCTGCTGAAGAACAAATAACAGCAGACCTCGTTTCCTCAAATAACCATCATCCCCGCCCAGACCTGGACGGGGATGATTCTGTTTAGAGGTCACGCTCTACATAAGTGAAGGTCGTATCACCTATCAGGAACGAGGTATTGTGGTACAGCCAAATGCCCTTACCCACATCCAGCGGTTTGTTATTAACGATCACACCCTCCTCCAAGGCCGTCATGCGAAGCGCATCGTTCACCATCTTGATTTCGGCCTGAACTGGTGCCACTTTTCCTTTCAGGTCCCAGGACATCTGCAGGGAGCAGTCGATAGACTTACCGAGAGTAACCACCTCTTCCGGATTATTGTAGAACCATTTGTAGATAGCCACATCCATCTCTTTCACCGCTCCCTTCACATTCAGGAAGTAACGCTCAGACTTCGGAGCCATCGCAGCTACAGCTACAGCCAGTCCCACTGCAAAGAGGATACAGCTGATGAGAATCAAGGCGCGGATATCCAACTGATAGATACCTCGGAACATGAACGACCAAAGATACATTGAGAACACGCCAAGGGCAGCCGCTACGAGCACCAGCGATTTACGCAGGACAACTCTCGTACCGACGGTAGACACATAGGCGATCATGATAGCCATCATGGCCCAGGGAATCCAGTCGAACAGGAACGATAAGGCTCTTAATTCAAAAGAGTAGGTAATGGTACCGATAAGCATGAAGATGAGATAAGATGCCACACCCACGATAAGTGCACGCAGGAAGATATTAACCAAAAGACGCTTGAGTTGTTGTCTTCTGACGGCCAATACCGACATAGCCAAGGTGACGAAGAAGCCCATGATCAGTCCGAAGGCAGGCATGTGGCGCGACTGGTCTCCCTGGAAACCAAACACTGCCGAAGTACCTATGACTTCCAGTCGAGCCTGTCTCATCTGAGCTACCAGCTCCGCATTGCTCATGGAATAATTCGTCGCATACAACATATAGAACAGCCATGAGAGGAAAGCGGCAACGATGGCCAGCAAGGTCCACTTCATATAGAACGAGGAATTCTTCGAATCAAAGAGGTTCTTATGATTATAATAATGTGTACCATGCTTACAGTTCCTGCCAAACTCAGGACAATGATAGTCGTTTTCGTCCCAGCAAGACTTATGCATCACATGTTCGCACTTGGCCACGACCTCATCGCCGTCTTCGAAGGGTGCCTTACAGAAATAACAGGTCTTGTCGATATACACATTTCCAACGCTCATGTTAATGCCCCTGATATACTTCACCACATATTTACGTTTGAACAGCAAATAGCGGACGTAAGGTATTGCAAATTGGAATATCACATAAACAAGCATGAATATGAATAAAGCCAGAGCGAGCCCCTGAACGAACACCCATAAGACCGGATAGCCGTTGACAATAACGGGATTATAGGCATTACCCAGGAAGAGAGCACAATTGGCCCAACCAATCAGGCTATCGTTTTTCTTCGAATAGACCTCTATCTTCATTTCGTGGGGATTACCACGATATACCTTGCCGTCAGGATTCTCAAAAACAAACTCATTGGCAATAAACGGCTCTTCACCAATCCGCAGGATAGAATTCTTCAGTTCTACCCAGTCGTAGGTCTTCTGATAGACACCATAGTAGTTCTTACACAACACCTGAAGGACATTGGTCGCCTGGTCACTCTCAATCATACCCGATTCGGAGAAATGCACACACTGAATACTCAACGAATCACCGGCTGTGGGCTTCTCTCCCACCAATTGTTCCTCCAATTCAAAATGATCAGGATCAAAAGGCTCATCAGTATCTGAATAGACTTTGTCGTCAGAGAACACAACCAGACTCATCTTCTGTTTAGGTGCCCACACACCGACTCTGTCTTGCATCTCCTTCTTCTTCAACAGGATGGAACGGTACAGATACTTGATGCTGTCGGAATAGGAAACGAAATAGTTGTTCAATACGTAATCTGTAGGCACCATCGTTTCGGAAACCTCCTTGCCATGCATAAACGACACATAGAGATTGGTGGTGAAGACCGTCATCATTTCCTTCACGGTGTTGCACTCTCTGTCAACAACCGACTGAGGTAAATTCAGGTCAACCAGGACATTCAACTTGACATTGCGCCGTTTCACCTCATCACCTTCACTATTGATGACCTTGACCAAGCGAGGACGCCCCTTAGAAGTATTCTCAATTCCACTGATCACCTCATAGCCCTTCACATAGACCTGACTGGTATCCGTAAAAGAGTAAGGTCCCATACCACGAACGACACTGGTAAAGAGTCTGAACATCTTGTAGTCTGGCGAGAACTTGATACCGACGACCTTCATCGGGTCGGTATTCTGCGCCTCATCATCGGAAGAGTCAGCACTAAACATCTCGTCGAGATTGATATTGTCTTCAGACATCTTCTCATCGCAACTGACGTACATAAATGCCACCAGTGCGATCAATAGTAACCGGGTTATTTTCATCTTCATATCCATGTTCTTATCTTTAGATGGTAGGATAAGTTGTATCCTTACCATTATTCTTCAACATATCGTTATACTTCTTCAGATTCGCTGCCTTATCCTTGTAAGCCTTGAACTTAGACCAAATGCCATTGACGAACATTAATATGATCGCCACAGCAGCCAGTCCCATCACATAGTCCTTAATGCGTTGCATCCAGGGTTTGTACTCCAGCGCCTGTACCTTTTCCGACACACTCTTCATGATGACATACTGCTCATCAAGCGTTTCCATCCTGGTATTCAGCGTAGGGACCAGTTCACTCGCGGCCTTAGCCTGCTCAAAGTTTGTCTGAAGTTCTCCGAACACCACCTGTTCCTTGGCTTTCACCTTCTCCAACATAGGACCGAACTTCTTCAGAAGCGACAGTTTATAAGCTTTCGTATAGAGTTTCTTGTATACGTCTACATGGCTGATGATAAACTTGTCAGCAGAGGCAAACTTGGCTATGGCATCCACCTGCTGCGTCCTCAGGTCAAGGGTGTCCTTGACCGTTTGTTTCAACTGTTCCAGATTAGCCACCTCTTCCATCAGTTCCTCATCTGCGGCAATGTCCAACTGTGATGCCTGATAGTAGGTGCTCCACTTGACATCCAAGGCATTGTACGACTGGTTGAGATAGTTGATACGATCCTGAAGGGTCACAACAAGCGTTGGTGATATAGCAACATTTTCATTGAGCGAGATCTTCATCTGCTCCACCATATACAACTGGTTAAGGTCATCCACGAACAATGTCAGACGAGCCTTGATTTCAGACTTAATAGCCAACGAATCTAATGAGGACATAGCAGGAGTATCCTGAGCACGAACCACCACTGCAAGCAACAATGCCCACAGCGTCAGTTGTATGTATCTCAGAGTGTTCCTCATCTTCGTATAGCTCATCACTTATTATTACCCTTGCATGTATTGTTAAAGTAGCGCTCAGCGGCTCTGAACATCGAGATGGCCTGTCTCTGTGCCTGGTTAGAGCCCTGACGGTTGCCAATGATGCCATTGACCTCATCAATCAGTCCCTGTCCTGAGCGTATCAGGTCACGACGCTCGTTGGCATCCTTGCTGATCAGCCAGCGTGATACAGTACGATCAAGCTGTCTGGCCTTCATCAGGATCACCTTACCATTGTCCGTAGGAAGACCTAATTCGCCGCCAGTACTATCATCCTGGGCTAACACGCAATGAATTGCCTTCACGGAGTCTACATACTGATTATACACGTCCCATACCGACGACAGATCCGGACATGGCGTAGTGTCGGTCTTGGGGGGATACTGTTCGAGAAGATTTTTCTTCAGGTCCTCAAAGGCTTTATAGGCTTCCTGTGACAAGGCCTTACCACCACCGTAGTTTTTCTTCAGCGTATTAAAGCTCGTCGTCAGACCTTCCAAAGCTTTCTGCGACGAGGCAATCTCATCACCAAAGCCCAGACACGGGTTACGCTGGATGGTAACCTGGTACTCAATGTTCACATCGCGCCCAAAAGGAATCTCATAAAGGTTATACTTCTTCTTTTCGGTCTTGTCCATCAGGAAGATGTCGTGGAGTGAGAAGGTCACCAGATTACGTTTGTTCAGGATGTCGAACGTCTGCGTGATATAATCGTTCACCATACTATACTCCTGAGGAACCGGCTGCAGACCGTCATAGTCCATCCAACGCTGGAAGTAGAAGGTTTTACGAGGCTTGGGAACCGTCGACTTGAATAATTTGGTAATACGGTACTTATCCTTCGGATCATAGGTGACGACGTAAGGCAACTGGTCGGGACGTATCTTATGGCCCTTCACCAGTGGCTTCAGTCTGACACGATCCCAGAATACGAAAATAGTACGATAGGAAATCAGACTGACTGACAGTTGGTTGGCATCCTCATCGAACACGAACTTCACCATCATATCCATATCCTTCGAATCCACCTTCAACGACAAGTGATCCGTATACGACTGTCCCTGGGCCACCGTAATGGTCCTGACTGTCTGAGCATGAAGCCCGAGCGCCATCAGGCAACCCGCCATCATGAGGATGATCTTCTTGATATTCATATGTCAATTTGTCTTTTGTTCAAAATATATCCAGCCGTTCGGCTCTCCCTGATGCCTCACCCACGCAGCCACCTTCAGGTCTTCAGGATAGGGCGGCTCCATGATGGCATGGTAGGTATCGTATCTCAGATATGAGGCGACCCTTTCTACGCCCCACAGCAGATCAGTATAGGTATCTGCCATATTGATGCACACTTTCCCAGCAAACGCTCCGAAGTAACGGATGTTAGGATGCCAGGGATGCGGTATCGGTTGTCCTGATGAATCTACAGTCAGGAAGTTCAGCGACGGAGGTGCATCCACACCTGGGTAACCCGTCGGGAGTTCCAGCATCATCTGATAGCCAAAGGCAAAGTACGGTTTATTCTCCACACCCACCTCATTCAAACGGTCCTCATGTTCCACACCGCAGATGCTTCTCAGATGATAGTCTATCAGATATGTTGTCGGCAGTCCTGCACCATTCCTTTTGATGATGCTGAGAGAGATGTCCTGACGCGCTGCCAGTTTCTCTTCCAGTTGCCGCCACTCATACAACAGACGACGGTTACGTCCGCTGAGCTGACTGGGATCATACTGATGACTCTCAAACTCCTTCATCCCTTCAACGTTGTCTTATCAACCCGGAATAGGATCCGGCACGAGGTATACCAAATCACCGTTCTTCACATTATAGTCGGACAGCTTCTGATCTTCACGGCCAATACGCGGGCGCAGCACTCTTACCTCATGGACCTCAGGATCCTCCTTGCCGAAGAAATAGTCAAGAGGTGCACCCGTCTGGTCGATAGACGGGAAGTCAAAAATCAGGCGACCGTCCTCACCGATGGAGTGACGCAGATTATCTATCAGCGTACTTAACGGTGCGTCAGGATTCACAACTTTGAATCTGACGACTTTGTTCTTGTATGAAATGTCCAAAAAGAAATCTTCCATATCTTATTGATTTTGCTTATCTATCTGAATGGTTACTTGTATCGGGTAAATATTGGTGGACCTGACACTCATCATGGCGCGCATCAGCGCTTCTGTCTGAGGAATCTTCTCCTCAAAGCCACGACGGATGAAGGCATTGTCGTTCAATACGATCTCCACCAGGATCTCATAGCCCACATCCGAGCGCTCCTGCTGAAGACGGTGGCTGACAGTCACCTGTTTGATCATGCTACGGGTGATACCGTAATGTGACTGAAGTTCCGCATAGCAGAACAACTTCATGTCGGCAGGAGTCACCAGACGGTCGTTGGTGGTCAGGTAATAACGGGTCAAGGTCGACTCCTCTATCCGGTCGATCATCTCGTCACTACCGGGCACAGGCGTTCCAATTTGACGGGTAGCCGCATTATCGAATCCATTAGGCACTTGGAATACGCTCTCATTTGTCAGCTGTGAATTGACGGCTGAACCCAGCGTGGTCACATACGACACAGAGATCGATGCCGGCAGGTGCTGTTTGTCAGCCTCTGGACGGAGCATCAGATACACTCCTGGCACACGCTGTTCGAGATCGGCCCGGGCTGAGTCTCTCATACGAATCAGAATGTCGATCAGATTCTGCATAACCTTGTCGCTGGCTTCCTCACGAAGGTTCGAGAAAGCATAGAAATCTGTATAGTACCTGCTGATCAGAGTGTTCAGCAACGACACCAGACTACCTTGGTTAAATCGGTCGACAGCCACTTTTCTGACCTCAATAGGCATTCTACCAAATATCTGATCCGTAGACGGACGCAACATGTGCATGAACTGCTGGCTGACACCGTCGTTTTCCGAACTCGGACTCTGGAATCCTGTCACACGGACGATAGGCGTGGTAGCCGAGATATCGACGGTGTGTACATTGGCATTCACGAGAATAACGCTGTTCAGCGACAGGTTGTTACGGTCGAAGAGGAAACCGTCCCTGATTCCCGTAAACTCAAACACCAGGTCGATGCTGTCCGTCTCGGACGGAATATATTTACTGCCCTGATGCTTCTTGATGTAGTAAAGACGGATATTCTGCCGGCCAAAGAGATCCATACAGCTGGCAGCAGCCCTATAAGTCTGGTTATGGTTATACATGATACTGTCGATGTTGAAACACGACATGAGGGGAAGTTCAGAAAGATCCCATGGGCTGATTAGAGGCAGCAACTGTCCTTTGACATATAGTCTGAGGTTCTTGAAGTTCTGGTTCCTGATGGCAAAGCAGAAACCAGACAAGTCCGAGACAGGGCTGTCAAACTTCAGCGTCACCTTCCATCGGCGACCGTCCATTCTCACCACCGAACGGATAGATGCATTCAGCACCCTCGTTTGAAGAAGCGAGATAAAACGGGCATCGATGTCGGGCAGCGTGAACACATGCTGTTCGCTCAGTTCCAGGTCGCTTATTCCCGATTGAAGTGAAGTCTCTATGACGGCAGTAGCCGGAATCGCATGACCCACCTCATAGGGTGTCAGCATACGGGCGAAGTCATTCAGCACATCCGACTTCATCTGCTCCAGGAAACTCTCCGTCTCGTTCGACTGGTAGGCCAGCGCCGTTATCAAAAGCGAGAAGACGGGATCCTGTTCGATGCCTTCAAGCTGATCGCCATGATCGCTCTCGCGCCAGATGCGAATCGCCTCGCGCATCAGCTCATCAGCCCTCTGTTTATTCTCAAATATCGTTTGCTTCATAATTCCTTAGTCATTTATTTCCATACTTTCAGCGTACTAGTAAACACATAGTCTTCCTTGGTTTGGATGATAACACCCTTAATGGTGACGTAGATCAAACGCTCTTCACGGATATAGGTCATCGTCACGGCGACGTCGCTCAGACGCTTCTCGTAGTTTTTCACCACTTCCTTCAGCTCGGCGGCAAAGGTGTTCATATTCTTTGAAGAACCAGAAATCTTCTTGTTGTAGACATCCTTGATACCACGATCATACATCGTGTCACCCGAATTATAGATGACTCCTTCATGCTCGTCGAAGATCTCAAAGCGCATGTTATTGAACACGAAACCGTATTCTGGATCCGACATGTTGTTGTAACGGGGCGTAGTCAGCAACATGTACAGCGACTCGTCGAGCGATTTCTTCAGGCTTTTCTCTCTGGCAAAGCCTTTCTTCTTCACCTCCAGGGGGATCGATAGGAACGCCATAGCTTACTAAATTAGTGGTACAAACTTCTCGTCTTCGGGCTCCGGCACGTAGAGTGCGTTGAAGAGGTGCT